>Ga0123355_10007997_pt1 | contig 15945 bp, 14 predicted proteins | sample TergutEmb28metaG_3_FD_89872 | JGI IMG/M metagenome (GOLD analysis project Ga0123355, IMG submission 89872) | Embiratermes neotenicus P1 segment gut microbial communities from Petit-Saut dam, French Guiana - Emb289 P1 | ecosystem: Host-associated > Arthropoda: Insects > Digestive system > Gut ...
TAACACAAACAAATCCGTTGTTTATGCTTGACGGCACTAGTAACGCCGAATTGATTAATCAACTGACTTATTTATCCGAAAATGCCGACAGGGGCGCGCCCAATCTTCATTCCGGCCATGTTGGCGTTTCAGGTATAGAGGTTTCGGACGCTAGGCATATCAGAGAATTTAACGGCGGTCAGCTGCCGGACATTCTTTTGTTTGAACCGCATGGGACATTTTCAACTACAGGAATGCCTTTAGCCGGCGAAGTAAACGATCAATCTCGTGATAATTTCACTCATTCCAGATGGAGATTAGTTTATATAACTCATCCGGACGATGGTAGCGATCCGGTATTTACTTTTAGGATGGTAGAGGCATTTAGGAACAATCGTATACACCACACATCTGAAAATTGGAGAGACGATATACGCTATGAAAATTCTGACATAAGGGCGAATCTTACGGATGAGTTTAACAATGTACTGGATCTTTTTACTAACCCGTCAGATCTTCGTTCAAATTTTGTAGCTCCTGCGAATTTGCCTGGTGCTTGGCAAAATACTCAACCGGATATAGGAACTCCGGTCAATCAAGCGCTTGAGGTCGGGGCAAGGGATGACCTTATTTGGCTACCGTCTGCATATGAAGTTGCTGGAGCTAGTAATCAAGATTTTTGGCGTTTAACACCGGAAGAGAGAAGCCATGAGCAAAACGGATTTTCAGCTTGGGCTTGGCTTCGTAACGGGCAAGGAAACTCAACCTATAACGGACGCAGGTTGGAAGCGGCGGGGACAGATATGCGGGCTGACGCCACCGTAGTAACATCCAGTAACAATTCAATAGTGCCTGCGCTTCATTTGAGCTTTAGCAACTATGCATCTGTTACAGCGGATTTTTCTGATGAATCATCAAGAGGGGCAACGGTTGGTTTATACGGCGGAGAAGCCTCAAGTAATCAAGTAAGATTTTCTCTTGAAAGATATGTTGGTGATGAAACAATTATTTTTGACGCAGGACAGTTCAATACCGTTCAAAACATAACAATTAGATCAGGGGCAACTACGGTTTCTCTGACTCCGGATTATTCTCCGACCGGATATAATGCATCGTTTGGAACATTTTTTACATGGTACACTAATAATGGCAGAATTGTTCATTTGCATGTATCTAATATAAATCAAGCTTTTAATGTGACAGCACAAATAACAAATAATTGGGAGATTACCCGTGTTTATGGCTGGCCGTTAGGCTTTGGAATAGGTGCAAGTCCGCCAAATTCAACTGTAATTGCAGAAAATAGTTTTACAAATGCTATAAATGCACCGGCTGTGGCACCTAACGGTCATCATTTTTACGGTTGGTGGACTAATAGCGGAGCAAGCGGCAACTGGGGGACTTTAGTTGATGTGAATACAGTTATCGCTAATGTAGGCAATATAGAAACTGTTGAGCGTATTGAAACGCTGTATGCTCGGTGGACGACAAACACGGCGACTATTGAGCGTGTGCATTATGATAATTCCGTAGAAGACTTAGGAATTCATGTTGTGTGGCTTGCAGGTGCTGTTATGGAACCTGTGTTGTCCAATCATTTACCTGCTGACGAAAATTTAGTATTTGGAGGATGGTGGACTGAAGACGGAACCGGTGGCGATTGGGGGCAGCGTGTAACCGCAAGTACATTTATCATGGAAGCACAAAACGGTACAACAATCCAAATCTTTGCAAGATGGCAATTATATGTGCCAAGACCAGTTCTTGACGAATTTGATTTGTCAACAAGACGCATCTCGTGGGAAAGCAGTATTAGCGGAGCGTCCTTTGTTGTATCTGTAAATGGTGAAGCATATGAGGAGCAAGCCGAAGATTATTTTGATTTTGCGCATTTTACACAGGGAACTCACACAATCTCAATTAGAACTTTAAGTGCCGGATACGAATCCGATGCGTTATTTGTTACGATAGTAATCCCTCACACGCCGACCTTTAATGAGGTATGGGCAGGCTACGACACAAACGAGCCAAGACCGGACATAGGTGATACAAGGACAGACGGCGGATACGAATACGAGTTAGTCAGATGGAACAGCGTACTGACGACAGCATCAAACGGTGACAGAGTATTAACGCATACAGCAGTGTGGGAACGGGTAGAACACACCCCTGCCTTTAATGAAGTATGGACAGGATACGATACAAACGAGCCAAGACCTGCAATAGGCGACACAAGGACGGACAGCGGATACGAATACGAGTTAGTCAGGTGGGATAGTGTACTTACAACAGCGGCTAACGGAGATAGAGCATTAACACATACGGCAGTATGGGAGCGAGTAGAACACACGCCGACCTTTAACGAAGTATGGACTGGATACGATACAAATGAGACAAGACCTACAATCGGCGACACAAGGACAGACAGCGGATACGAATACAAGTTAGTCAGGTGGGATAGTGTACTTACAACAGCGGCTAACGGAGACAGAGTATTAACGCATACAGCAGCGTGGGAGCGGGTAGAAGCGACACTCCCTACAGAAGTTGTAACTATTCGCTTCGTAGACAGTCGAGCAACAGGCGGTTTTGATACAGATACACGGACTGTGGTTGACCTTGAAGATGACGTTATAAGCCCTGACTGGATAAGGGAAGGTTACATTCTATCATGGGAAACAACTGTAGAGAACGGTACAATGACATTTAAGGCAGTTTGGACACCGCAGAACCAAGGCGGATATGAATCAGACAATTTTGAAATGAATACAATTTCTTGGATTTTGTTGGGGTCTTCGATTTCACTTGCGGTTGCTTTTGTGTTAGTTTCTATACTTGCTATAAAAAGAAAACGGAAATAACGGTTGATTAATTTTAAATTTAACCCATTTTTTACTAATAACATTTAAGCCGATATTCTTATTAATATTCGGCTTATTTTTTGTTGACATTTTTTATAGCGCGTGCTATACTTAAAAACAAATGAGTAATATACACTCAAGTATGCAGACACCTTATATTATTCGGGAGTTTTTACGGCTCTTTAGTGATATGAGCTTTGTTGTTTTGGCGTTATTAATTTTTGGTATAGTCTTAATTGCTCTTGAAATGATTACTCCAGAACGCGGCCGCTTAGGTATAAGCGGTTTGTTGTTGATTACTATTTCTCTTGTGCTCAGAATGTTGGCCGGCGGGTCACCTGCTGTGCTATTTTTATATGTCGCGGGTACGCTTGTCGTAGTATTAATAGTATTTTGTATCATTACCGTATCTCAAAAAACTGCATGGATTGCTAATGCTCTCGGACGCGAGGAACTCCGCAATGTTCCCGACGGCTCGCAAAAACGTACAAATTACAGTGCGTTGCTTGGGCAAGTCGGCACAACCACCTCTAAGCTTGCGCCTTCGGGTCAAATGTTTCTTGGTGATACGACCTTCTTTGTGACAAGCGATTTAGGAATTATCGAATCAGACAAAAAAGTGCGTGTAGTCGAAGTGAGAGGAGAACAGATAATTGTTCAAGAAATCGAGTAATATAGCTATTTTAGTCAGTGGCGGCGGGACAAATATGATGTCCGTTATTGAGGCAGCAAAGCGGAGGGAGATAAAAGCCCGTGTCGCGCTTGTTATTTCAAGTAATTACCAAGCGGGCGCTATTGCTAAGGCAGATTCGGAAAATATCCCCGTAGAAGTTTGTGCGTTATCGGATTTTCAGACGCGAGAGCAGCGCGATATGGAAATAATTGGGCATTTAAGCGAATATAATATTGATTTGATTGTTTTGGCGGGATATTTAGGAATTTTAACTGATTGCTTGCTTGACGCCTGCAAAGGCAAAATCAAAATTATCAATATTCATCCGTCGCTTTTGCCTAAGCACGGGGGTGCGGGGATGCACGGCTTAGCGGTACATAAGAGTGTGCTTGAGGCAGGGGATAAGGAGACGGGAGCAACAGTGCATTATGTGGGAGCGGAGATTGACGGCGGTGAAATCATTTTACAGCGGAGTATACCCGTCTTGCCTGATGATACCCCCGAGACAATGTCGAATAGAGTATTAGAAAAGGTCGAACACAATTTACTTGTGGACGCAATAAAAATAGTATTGGAGAACCTATGAAAAAAAGAGCATTAATCAGCGTATCGGATAAAAGCGGAGTAACAGATTTTGCAAAAGGTCTTACAGCTTTGGGCTTTGAAGTGATTTCTACGGGCGGAACTTTAGACGCACTTAGAAGTAACGGTATTCCGGCAATAAGCGTTAGTGATATTACAGGCTTTGCCGAGTGTCTTGACGGTCGGGTCAAAACCTTACATCCGGCTATTCATGCCGGTCTGCTTGCTCTAAGGGATAATAAGGAGCATATGAGTCACCTGTCAAAACTCAATCTTAATACAATTGATGTTGTTGCAGTTAATTTATATCCTTTTAAGGCGACTATACTTAAGGACGGTACGACCTTTGAAGACGCGGTTGAGAATATTGATATAGGCGGTCCGGCAATGCTTAGGAGCGCGGCAAAAAATTATAAGAGTGTTGCCGTTGTTGTTGACCCCGCCGACTATACCGGTGTTTTAGATAATCTAAAAACCGGAGAATTAAACGAACAATACCGCAAAAACCTTATGTATAAGGTTTTTGCGCATACAGCAGCGTATGACAGTATGATTGCCGGATATTTATGCGGAAAAACCAGTGTTAATTTACCCGACAGCCTTACCGTAACGTATCAAAAATCGCAAGACCTTAGATATGGCGAAAATCCGCAGCAGTCGGCGGCTTTTTATAAAGAGGCTATTCCGAGCGCGGGGGGAATTTCAAGTGCCGTTCAATTACAAGGTAAGGAACTTAGCTATAACAATATCAATGATGCTAACGCCGCGCTTGAATTACTTGCCGAATTCGACGCGCCGACCGTTGTGGCTATTAAACATGCTAATCCTTGCGGAGTAGCTAGCGGCAATGGTATTTTTGACGCGTATAAAAGCGCATATGATTGCGACCCCATTTCAATATTCGGCGGAATTGTCGCGGCTAACCGCGAGATTGATGAAAAGTCGGCAGAGCTAATGAGTCAAATATTTTTAGAAATTGTCATTGCTCCGTCATTTAGTCAAAAAGCACTTGATATTTTTAAGTCTAAACCTAATCTAAGAGTTATGAGACTTAACGAAGCGCCTAAATATTTAGGACAAGCCTTTGAAACCAAAAAAGTATCGGGCGGACTGCTTGTCCAATCACATGACTTAGGACTGTTTGACGACGCTGACATACAATATGTAACTAAAAAGAAACCTACAGCTGTACAAATGAAAGCCCTCAAATTTGCTTTTGCTGTAGTTAAGCACGCTAAATCTAATGCTATTGTGTTGTCAAATGACACACAGCTTGTCGGTGTGGGAAGCGGACAGACTAACAGAATTTGGGCAACAAATCAAGCGATAGAACATGCTAAAAATAGAGCAAAAGGTTCGGTTTTAGCAAGCGATGCGTTTTTCCCGTTTAGTGATTGCGTGGAAGCCGCTGCCGCCGCCGGTGTCGTAGCGATTATTCAGCCGGGAGGAAGCAGCCGGGACGCAGACAGTATTACCGCCTGCGATAAGCATGACATCGCTATGATTTTTGTAGGGAAAAGGCATTTTAAACATTAAAGCAACATTAAAAAGACAGTTCTTGCAACTTTCGCATAGAGATTAAACGACAACGGTCTCGGTAAAATTTATTTAAAATTTTGAAGATAAAAATTTGTCCGTTATGATGTTCTTACGGATAAATTTTTGTTAAACTATTTTTATAAAATCATCTTATAAGACGCTTGACATCAGCAAACAACATATGTTATATTTTAATCTAAATGTTAAATAAATGTTAGAACACATGTTAGAATATAACATATCGTAAAAATTAGTTTTTAATAATTTAATGAATGAGTGAGCAGTTGATTATAGGAGACGGGCATTTGCTGAGTTTGTTTCAAAACAGTTAGACAATGGGCTGGATTTGTATGGTTAAGTGTTAGTATATAGTTAGTATTATGCATGGTTAAGTGTTATGTATGAAAGAGCGTAGATATAAAATACAAAAGATATTGGAAAAGACCGGCGAGGTGTCGCTTGAGCAGCTTTCGGTGATTTTTCCTAATGTGTCACGAATGACGCTTAGGAGAGATTTTGACTATTTGCAAGCCGGCGGAATTGCTTTTAGGATACACGGCGGTGCCAGACATGCAGATTATAAAGCAGGTAAGGGTTATAAAAAAATTGAGAATAGAACCGAACTTGATTTTAGTACGCGTGCCGGCAAAAATCAAGAAGCGAAAAATATAATAGCGCGTAAGACGCTTGAACTTATACCCAACGGATCAAATATATTTTTGGACAGCGGGACAACGGCTTTGATATTAGCAAGATTTTTAAAGACGCATAATTTGTCTGTTGTGACAACGGGTCCCAATATTGCGCTCGAACTTGCGGCAGAGTCTAATTGTAATTTTACACTGCTCGGAGGACAGCTTAACCGATATAATCTTACTCTCGCCGGAGCGCTTGCGCTTGATAATTTAGACAAGTTTGATATAGAAATAGCTGTAATGACGGCGGCAGGATATTCGGCAGATTGCGGATTTTCGTGCGGCAGTTACATGGAGGCGGAGATTAAAAGAAAAGTACTTTTTAAGGCGAAGAATAAGATTATGCTTGCGGACAGTTCAAAATACGGGGTCGCTATGGATTTTGTTTTTGCTGACTTTTGCGATATAAATTATTTTGTGACAGATGCCGCTGTGACGGAGGATATATTAGAGGCAGCGGAGCAGGCATGGGTAAAGGTGTTGTAATGGCAATATATTGGATGTTATAAATTATGGCTAAGTTAGTAAAGATGCCTAAATTAGGTATGAGTGTCGAAAGCTGTATTATTACACAATGGCACAAGAATAAGGGTGAAACCGTCAAGGTCGGTGAGGCACTATGTTCGTATGAGACGGACAAGTCTTCTAATACGCTTGAGTCGCCTGAGGAAGGGTTTTTGCTTGAGATATATTTTGACGAGGGTGCTGATGTGCCTGTTATGAAGGTTGTGTGCGCAATCGGTAATGCGGGGGAAAAGGTTGAGGATGTGTCGTCCGGTGAAGCGGGACGATTGCCATTGTCCCCGTCTCCTACGGACGCGGGTGAGAGGGTTAGGATTGAAGCGGGACGATTGCCGTCGTTCCCTACGGAGGAAGATAAAGTCGTGCAAATTCCCACAGGCGCGTCTGTTTCGCCGAGGGCGAGGGTGGCGGCAAAAAGACACGGGATTGATGCGGCAGTTGTTGTTCCTACGGGTGCGGAGGGGCGCGTGTGCGAGACTGATATTTTGAACGCTATCGGCAGACCGCAAGCTAAAGCCGCTCCCAAAGGCAATAGAGAGGCTGATTTTGAGGATGAGAAGCTGACGGGCATTCGTAAGGTCATATCTAAGGCTATGCATGCGTCGCTTAGCGATATGGCACAGGTTACGCTAAATACATCCTTTGACGCTACAGCTATAATGGCTTTTCGCGCCGGTATAAAGACGAAAGGCAGAGATTCGGAGCTTCCTAATATTACGCTTAACGATATAGTAATGTTTGCCGTTAGCCGTACGCTTATTAATCATAAGCGTATCAACGCGCATTTTCTTGGTGACAGTATACGGCGCTTTAATAGAGTTAATCTTGGGATGGCTGTTGATACGGAGAGGGGTCTGCTTGTGCCGACTATATTTAACGCGGATAGAAAGCTGCTTGCAGAGATAGCTTTGGAGAGTAAGGCTTTGGCTGACAAAGCTATTAGGGGGGCGATTAGCCCCGATGAGATGAGCGGAGGAACTTTTACCGTCAGTAATCTTGGTACGCTTGGCATAGAGAGTTTTACTCCGGTAATTAATCCTCCTCAAACAGCAATTTTGGGTGTATGTAATTTGATTGAGAGGGTGCGCAGCGAGGGCGGACGGATTGGTACTTATCAAGCTATGGGGCTTTCGCTTACCTTTGACCATAGGGTGGTGGATGGTGCGCCGGCAGGGAGATTTTTGAAGGAGTTGTGTTTTAATTTGGAGAATTTTGAGTTGATGCTGTTGTGATGGGGAGGAGGCAGATAGTGCAAGACACGCAGACAATGGGATTGCCGCGTCGCTTCGCTCCTCGCAAAGACGGGGGGTCGGAGGGATATGGGAGCGATAGACACGTCGGCTAGTGCCTCCTCCCAAGACGGGGGGTTGTTTGGTAGAAGGAGAAGCGGTTTTGTACGTGGGATTGCCGCGTCGCTTGGCTCCTCGCAAAGACGGTGGTAGTGAGGGTTGTGTGATGGGGACGGTGGTGTCGCGCGCCCCTACGGGACAAAAAGCTGACGCTTTTTGCCGGCACCTACCGTCCCCGGATAATCATGCCGAGGGGCACATAGACGGTGGGATTGCTTCGTCGGCTAGCGCCTCCTCGCAAAGACGTATTTGGGAGAGTACGTAGACGGTGGGGTTGCCGCGCGGGGAATGTGGTGATGAGTAAGCGTAGATAATTTATTTTTATAGAGGAGTATACTAATGGATAAATTTGATTTAATAATCATCGGAGGCGGACCGGCGGGATATAATGCCGCCGGCCGTGCGGCGGAGGCGGGGCTTAAGACGGTTCTTTTTGAGAAGCAGGCTTTGGGCGGGGTATGTCTTAACGAGGGGTGTATTCCTTCTAAGGCATTACTTAACTCGGCGAAGATTTATGATTACACGAGATTTAGCCAAGTGTACGGTGTTACGGCGGAAAGGGTTAGACTTGACCAAAAAGCTGTTGTGGCGAGAAAGGATAAGGTTGTGGCTAACCTTGTCGCAGGGGTTGGTGCTAAGCTTAGAAAGGGCGGTGTAACTGTTGTGCCTAAGGAAGCTGTGATTACAGGACGGATATCGGACGGCGGTTATTCGGTTAGCGCTGATAATAAGGAATATGGTGCCAAGTATCTTCTTATATGTACGGGGAGTTCGGCTTTTGTGCCGCCTATTGAGGGAATAAAAGATGGACTTAAAAACGGAATGGTTTTGACCAATAGAGAGATACTTGATTTGAGAGAAATTCCTAAAAGTCTGTGTGTGATAGGCGGCGGTGTTATCGGACTTGAAATGGCAGATTATTATACAAGTGCGGGGAGCCGGGTGACGGTAATCGAAATGCTTGACAGGATTGCGGGGACAGGAACAGATGCCGAGATTAGCAGAATACTTATGGGAAATCTTGCTAAGAAGGGAATTAAGTTTTGCCTTTCAAGTAAAGTTATTTCTGTAAGTGAAGGTGAAGTGATGTATGAAAGCGGCGGCAATAAGAATAGTGTTAAGTGTGAGAAGGTGCTATTAAGTATCGGACGTAAGCCTAATATAGTCGGGATTGGATTAGAGGCGATTGGAGTAAATGTAGAACACGGCGCGATTGTTACTGATGAGGAGATGAGGACAAATGTGCCTAATGTTTTTGCGGCGGGAGATGTCAACGGTAGGAGTATGCTTGCGCATACGGCTTACAGAGAGGGCGAGGTTGCCATTAATAATATTTTGGGTAAAAAGGATGTTATGCGGTATGGTACTATTCCGGGGGTTATTTATACGCATCCGGAGACTGCGGGAGTTGGTGAGACTGAGGAGAGCGCAAGAAAGAAAGGTTATGATGTGAGGTGTGTTAGGCTTAGTATGAATTACAGCGGACGTTATATGGCGGAGAATGAGGACGGGGACGGGATTTGTAAGATTGTAATTAATAAAAAGACAGACAGGATATTGGGGGTGTATATGATTACTCCTTACGCGTCGGAGATTATATATGGCGCGGGGCTGATAATTGATACAGCGTATACGGTTGAGAGATTGAGGGAAGTGATTTTTCCGCATCCGTCGTGCGCGGAAATAATTAGAGAAGGGTTGTTCTTATGAAGATGACAATGGGGAGGGGGAATAGGGTGTGGTGTTCTGTACATGGGATTGCCGCGTCGGCTGCGCCTCCTCGCAAAGACGGGGAACGGGAGGTTGAGGGTGTTAGGAGCATGTAGACGGTGGGATTGTTTCGCGGTCGCTCGCAATGCACCTGAACGGGAGTAGTGTGTAGTGTATTGTGCAGGGGATTTGTCATGGGGACGGTGGTGCCGGCGCTCCTGTGTCACGCGCCCCTGCGGGGCAAAAAGCTACGCTTTTTGCCGGCACCACCATCCCCTGATTACATGGGAGTAACAGGTTGCCGGCACCCACCGTCCCCGGATTGCTCCGGTTGCCGGTGCCGGTTAGTAGGATTGCGGGACGTAGACCGTGGGGTTGCCGCGTCGGCTGCGCCTCCTCGCAAAGACAGTGTAGGTGTTTGCGGACATCAACTGTTGGGATTGCCGCGTCGGAGTGAATCCCTCCTCGCAATGACACGGTAAATAGTAAATAAATCACTAAGGAGAATTAATATAATGCCGAAGTCACAAAATGTTGATCCTAAGAAACTGCGTAAGCCGGGAGTTCTTAGGTTTAATGATATTCCGCTTAATGCGTATCAAAAGAGGGTTAAGGATGAGGCAGGGACTTATTCTAAGGCAGATTTTTTGGGTATGCTTGAGGATATGCTTTCTATAAGGGAGTTTGAGACAATGCTTGCCGACCTAAAGCTTAAGGGGAATTACGCGGGCAAGGAATTTACTTATCCGGGACCGGCGCATTTGTCTATCGGGCAGGAGGCGCAGGCGGTAGGTCAGGCTTATCATTTGGAGGTCAACGACTATATATTAGGAACGCACCGCTCTCATCATGAGGTTATCGCAAAGGCTTTTTCGGCTATTAAGAAGCTGTCAAAGACCGAACTTGAAAGGATTATTGCTGATGAAAACGGGGGTAAGCTTAAAGCGGCTATCGAGCCTATAGCAGATAAAGATATTAAGGAAATGGCAAAGCAATTTTTTCTTTATGGAATGGCGACTGAATTGTTTGCTAAGGACAACGGATTTGCCAGAGGGCTTGGCGGAAGTATGCATGCCTTTTTTCTGCCGTTCGGGATTTTTCCTAATAACGCTATTGTGGGAGGTTCTGCTCCTATTGCGGCAGGTATTGCGCTTTATAAAAAATGTAACAAGCGTAAGGGGATTGTTGTGGCAAACGCAGGTGACGGTGCGGTCGGGTGCGGACCGGTATATGAATCGGTTAATTTTGCGGCTATGGATCAGTACCGTATGCTTTGGGAGGAGGGTTATAATAAAGGCGGTTTGCCGGTGATATTTAGTTTTAATAACAATGGTTACGGAATGGGCGGACAGACTGCGGGCGAAACGATGGCTTATGGTATACTTGCGCGTTTTGGCGCAGGCATAACGCCTAACCAGCTTCATGCCGAGAGGATTGACGGGTATAATGTGCTTGCTGTAATTGACGCTTTTAAGCGTAAGAAAAAGATTGTTGAGGACGGTGACGGGCCGGCACTTCTTGATATTTTGACGTATAGGGTTACGGGGCATTCTACCAGTGACGCGCAGTCCTACCGCGAGAAAGAGGAATTGGAGGCGTGGCGGAACGAGGACAGCATAGAGAGTTTTAAGGCACAATTAATTGAAGCTAAGATTGCGACTAAGAAAGAAATTGACGCGCTTGTCAAGAAGGTTGTTGACCGGAATGTTGCTGTATTTAAACTGGCGTCCGACCATGAGGTCAGCCCGTATGTTGATTTTAAGACTCAGCCGGATTTTTTAGAGAAATTTATGTTTTCTAATGAGCGTGTTGAAAAAATGGATAACCGCGAGTGTGAGGTTTTGATGCCGAAGAAGGATAATCCGAGGGTTAAGCAAATCGGCGGCAAGGAGAGGTTTTGGCTTGACGCCAACGGCAAGCCTGTATCTAAGCTAAAGTCGTATAATGTCAGGGACGGATTATTTGAGGCGCTTATTGATAAGTTTTATACTGACCCTACTTTGATAAGTTACGGGGAGGATGTGCGTGACTGGTCGGGGGCTTTTGCTGTATATAGGGGGCTTACGGAGGCGCTTCCTTACCATAGGCTGTTTAATTCGCCTATATCGGAGGCGGCTATTGTGGGTACGGCGGTCGGTTATGCTATGGCGGGCGGACGCGTTGTGGCGGAGCTTATGTACTGTGATTTTATCGGGCGCGCGGGCGATGAGATTTTTAATCAAATGGCTAAGTGGCAGGCTATGAGCGCGGGCAGGCTTAAAATGCCTTTTGTGCTTAGGGTTTCGGTCGGCAGTAAATACGGTGCGCAGCATTCGCAGGATTGGACTTCGCTTACAGCGCATATTCCCGGACTTAAGGTTGTGTTTCCCGTTACTCCTTACGACTGTAAGGGTATGCTTAATACGGCGCTAATGGGAACCGACCCCGTTGTGTTTTTTGAGAGTCAACGGATATATGATATGGGCGAGATGTTTTATGAGGGCGGTGTTCCCGATGGCTATTACGAGGTGTCTTTTGGTGAGCCTGTTATAAGACGCGCGGGGACGGATGTGACTATTTTGACTATCGGTGCGACATTGTATAAGGCTATGGAAGCGGCAAAAACTCTTGAGGAAAAATACGGCGTTTCGGCGGAGGTGATTGACGCGAGGAGCATTGTGCCGTTTGATTATGAGAAACTTCTTGAAAGTGTAAAAAAGACGGGTAAGCTATTGCTTGCGAGCGACGCTTGTGCGCGCAACAGTATTCTTTGTGATATTGCGGCTAATGTAACAAGTCTGGTGTTTGATTATCTTGACGCGCCGCCTTTTGTTGTGGGTTCGGAAAATTGGATTACTCCTGCCTTTGAATATGACGCCGAGTTTTTTCCTCAAGAGGGTTGGATTGTTGACGCTGTTCATACTAAGTTATTGCCGCTTAAGGGACATGCGGCGGTTAAAAATTATACTAAGGGGGAGCAGCTTAGAAAGAATAGGATAGGGCTTTGACGTGGGTTGGGTAAGGTGTTCTGTACATGGGATTGCCGCGTCGGCTGTGCCTCCTCGCAAAGACGGAGGAACGGGGAGGTTTAGGAGCACGTAGACGGTGGATTGCTTCGGTTGCCGGTGCCGTAGACCATGGGATTGCCGCGTCGCTTTGCTCCTCCAATACCTTCGGTGGCGTTCGGGCTATGCCCTCGGCTAAGGACGGAGAAACGGGAGGGTGATTGTTTGTCATAGGGACGGTGGTGCCGGCGCTTTTGTGTAGCGCGCCCCTGTGGGACAAAAAACTGACGCTTTTTGCCGGCACCTACCGTCCCCGAATAATCATGCCGAGGGGCACGTAGACGGTGGGGTTTTCGCGTCGCGGAGCCTGGCCTGCCCTGAGCGTAGCCGAATGGGCTCCTCGCAATACTTTCGGTGGCGTTCGGGCTACGCCATCGGCTGAGGACAGGGGAATCCCCGCGTCTACGGAAATGGACTTGGGTATGGCGGGATACGCGGTTGTTATCTTGCTTAATAATCGGAGGACAATATTATGCTTTGTATAAAGACAAATAGTACGGACGCGTATTTTAATTTGGCGGCGGAGGAGTATTTTTTAAAAAACTTTGACCGTGATATTTTTATGGTGTGGCAAAATGCTAACGCCGTTATAGTGGGGTTTAACCAGATTACCCAAAATGAGATTGACAGAGATATTGCAAAGGCGAAGAAAATACAAGTTGTGCGGCGGCTTACGGGGGGCGGCGCGGTATATCACGATATGGGCAATATCAATTATACCTTTATTAGGCGTAAAGATGCCGGACACTTTAATGATTTTCCGTATTTTGCAAAGCCGCTTACCGATTTTTTAAATACTTTAGGTGTTGAGGCGGTTTTTTCCGGAAAAAACGATATACTTATCGACGGTAAAAAATGCTGCGGAACGGCGCAGACAATTCATGATGATGATGTGCTTTTTCACGGGACGCTATTAGTCGAGACGGATTTTTCGGTGCTTTCAAGTGTGTTAAAGCCGGATTATTCTAAGCTTAAAAGGCACGCGATTAAATCTGTTGTGAGCAGGGTGGTAAATTTGACTGAATTTTTGCCTTTTGTTACCGCGCCTAAGATGTTTGAAAGAATTTATGAGTATTTTGCTAAAGACGGCGAGGAGTATGAAATGACGGAAAGTGACATTAAGGCGGTTGACAAATTACGGGAAAGCAAGTATACTAAGGATAGTTGGAATTACGGAGAGGGAGAGCAGTGAGGGAGGGGCAGGGTGTATGCGGGCGTAGACCGTTGGAGTTGCTTCGCGTTGCCGGCATCACGTAGACCATGAGATTGCCGTGTCGGCTACACCTCCTCGCAAAGACGGAAGAACGGGAGGGTGAGGGTGATTGTTTGTCATGGGGACGGTGGTGCCGGCGCTCCTGTGTCACGCGCCCCTGCAGGGCAAAAAGCTGTGCTTTTTGCCGGCACACCGTCCCCGGCTGCCGGTATCGGGGTTAGTAGGATTGCGGGATGTAGACTGTAGGCCATGGGATTGCCGCGTCGGCTGCGCCTCCTCACAATGACAGCCTGATGTGTGATTTTATGAGGATAGGGAGTAACAGGGAAAATTTTTATATGAGGACAAAAGCGGTAAGACTTTACGGAAAGGATGATTTGAGGCTTGAGGAGTTTGATTTGCCTGACATAGGTGACGGGGAGATTTTGGCGCGGGTCGTCAGTGACAGTCTATGCATGTCAAGTTATAAAGCGGTAAAAACGGGCAGTGAGCATAAGAGAGTGCCGGATGATATTGGTAAAAACCCTGTAATCATCGGGCATGAATTTTGCGGAGAGCTTATAAAGGTCGGAAAAAAATGGAGCAAAAAATTTAGGGAAGGACAGAAGTTTGTTATCCAGCCGGCGCTTAATTACTTAGGGAGTTTGGACGCTCCGGGGTATTCATTCAGATATATCGGCGGTTGCGCTACCTATGTTGTCATTCCGTCTGAGGTTATGGAAACGGATTGTCTTTTGCCATATGAGGGGGACGCGTATTTTTATGGATCGCTTGCTGAGCCTATGAGCTGCATTATTGGCGCGTATCACGCTAATTATCACACAACGGCGGGTTCTTATGAGCATAAAATGGGTATAAAAGAGGGCGGAAACACTATAATCTTGGCGGGTGCGGGGCCGATGGGCTTAGGTGCGGTTGATTATGCTGTTAATTGTAACCGTAGACCTAAATTGCTTGTTGTTACTGATACAGACTCGGTTAAGATAAAGAGAGCCGCCGAAATTTTACCGCCTGAAACAGCCGCGAAAAAGGGTGTTAAGCTAGTATATGCCGATAGCGCTAAGGCAGGGGATGAGAAATATCTGACGGGACTTACGGGCGGTAAGGGTTATGACGATGTATTTGTTTATGCGCCTGTGCGTTCGGTGGTTGAGTTAGGAGACAGGTTGCTTGGCTTAGACGGTTGTCTTAATTTTTTTGCCGGTCCTACCGATCAAAATTTTAAAGCCGAGTTTAATTTTTTTAACGCGCATTACGCTTCTACGCATATTGTTGGAACATCGGGCGGTAATACCGATGACATGAGAGAGTCGCTCGGTATGATGTCGAGCGGGCTTATTAATCCTTCGGCGATGGTTACCCATATAGGAGGGCTTGACGCGGCGGCGGAAACGACTTTGAAACTGTCTCAAATTCCGGGCGGGAAAAAGTTGATTTATACACATATAAGTATGCCGTTGACAGCAATCGCGGATTTTGAGGCTTTGGGTAAGACCAATCCTCTTTTTGCGACTCTTGCGGAGATAACTAAGAGGCATAACGGGCTATGGAGCGCGGAAGCGGAGAGGTATTTGTTGAAGACAGCAGGAGAGTAGGGGGTGTGGTGTTCTGTACATGGGATTGCCGCGTCGGCTACGCCTCCTCGCAATGACAGTGTGGGTGTGTAGGTATAGTGGGGATGAGACATGTAGGCCATGGGATTGTCGCGTCGGCTGCGCCTCCTCGCAAAGACGGGGGGGGGGCGGGGGGGGGGGGCCGGGAAATAGGGGGAGGAATGA
>Ga0123355_10007998_pt1 | contig 15943 bp, 15 predicted proteins | sample TergutEmb28metaG_3_FD_89872 | JGI IMG/M metagenome (GOLD analysis project Ga0123355, IMG submission 89872) | Embiratermes neotenicus P1 segment gut microbial communities from Petit-Saut dam, French Guiana - Emb289 P1 | ecosystem: Host-associated > Arthropoda: Insects > Digestive system > Gut ...
TGGTGAGGTGTATACTCAACGATTCCACGCCAAATACTTGGGCCAGTCCAGTTTGTCCAGTCGGTATTATCACCGCTCCAATAATGCCATCTATCCGCTGTCTCAGCAAACAAAGTTGTACCGACATTAACTATTGGTACGTCTGGCCACGTCAAAGCCCCGAACAACAACGTATCATATTGTACATCCTTGTATGATACTGGGTTTTGGTCAAGGAAAAACCGTGTCGGCTGGAAATAATGCGTTATTTCATACCGCTGTGATGGTGTTGTATTTGTTGCTCCTGATGGTGTAGGCTGTGGTGTGGTTGTAGGTGTTGACCCTGGTGGGTAGCTCCTTTGACCATCTATGGTAAGTCGATATGGCTGACCAGAAAAGGCTGTAAAAGAAGCAGAAGCATCCCGTTCCCATGCTGGGGTTCTGTTGCATGGATTACCACGCAATACAAGTGTTTCGCCAGGCTCTACCATTGCAAATGAATCGCCAGTACCTAAGTCTCTAGGCTCTGTTGCCGAGCCATCAGTTCTAATTGTATACATTGTAAGCCAACGTGTAAGGGTTGCACCCGTTTGATATCCAGGGTATCCACTTGAAACCCAAGCTAAACTACGCGTTACGTTACTACTATTAGTAAATGTTGCCCTAACTCCTACCGACATTACTTGAACGTATAAAGCTGGTGATTGTAGCTGGGTTACTTCAATATTAGGCGTATTTCCTAAAACACGAAATGCATTGCCAGTCCTATGCTCAATTACAATCATTCCACCGCCAGGTACACTTAGGCTTGTAGCCCTTGTTCCTCGTCCACGTTCGTGTCCGTGCATTCCTCCATACCTATCATAACGAGAAAAATCAATGTATGTGTTGCCAGTAGTCTCAAACTCTAGCCGAACTGCTCTATCTTCTGGGTTACGAAACTCGAAGATTTGCCCAGCTTCAATATTCGCAAGTTCGATATGGCCACTTGCCCTTACCGTTAGTGGCGGTGCAATTCCAATCAGCACCGCAACCGTTAAAACCAGTATTAAGGCTTGCTTTACTGGTTTTTTTAATCTTGAAATCATCATACAAAAACCTCCCGTTTAAGTATTGGATTATTCCACAAAAAGCTTACTTTTCATGGAATGTCTTTTTAGTGCAAAGTATAGATTCTTTCGCATGAGAGGACTTAAATGATGGATATATGCATTATTTTTAATGATAAATTAGCATTGTTGACAGCAAAATTACCACATGTTACTATTGGCATGTTCTCCACGAAAAGTAAACTTTTTGCGGAAGAACGGAGAGGATTTTATGCAAGAAAAACAAGGAAAATACGCATATGTGCGGGTTTCTACCAAGCATCAAAAAATAGCTAGGCAAGTTAAATCCATTATGAAATTGGGAGTAAGCAAGGAAAATATCATTATTGAAAAAGCCAGCGGTAAGGATTTTAAGCGGGGCGAGTACCTGCAAATGCTTGATAAGCTCCAAGCGGGTGATACTCTTTATATCAGCAGTATTGACCGCCTTGGCCGTGACTATGACGGGATTATCAGCGAATGGCACAGGCTAACAAAGAAACTTCAAGTCATTGTTAAGGTAATAGATAATCCAATACTTGATACTGATACAGCTCCATCATCATTAATTGAGAAATATCTACAAGACATAACCCTGCTAACCTTAGCCTTTCAAGCACAGCAAGAGCTACAAAACATTAAAGAACGGCAGAAAGCGGGTATCACCATTGCCAAAGAAAAAGGGACAGTTCTAGGCCGTCCCAAAACCATCAGAACCGAAAAAGAAATAAACATAATGCAAGCTTGGCAAAATGGGGTTATAAATCTTAATGAAGCCATGCAAAAACTTAACCTTAAAAAGTCAGCCTTTTATAAACTGGCGAATGAATTAAAAAAATCTTGATAGCTCATCATTCAAACAAGCCAAATCAGGCTTGTTTTTTCTTGCCTTTTTATTTTGGAAATTACCTACCTATGAACCTGTAACCAATACTGTTATTACTGCATACAATAAATTATCAATATTAACGGTACTCTTAACAGGTTAGGAAACCCCATAAAGTAAGGCTTTAACAAGCTTTATGCCTCTCGTTTTTAAGGATAAGGGCATTCACATATATAAATAAATATATATGAAATATATATTTATTTATATATGTAGAAAGGTAAATTTGAATAAAGTGTATTAGGGGGTGATGTAATGATTTATGATTTGCTGGGTTCTTTTAAGATCCATCTGCTCGCGCGCCTGCGCCCCGCCACGGTGGACACGTATTACAAAAGGCTTTGTTTGCTTTTCGAGGGGCAGAGCATTACGGGCACGGTGAGAAATCTTGATATTGATTTAATCCTTGAGAAGCTAGGACAGATAAAGCATAAAAACTACTTTTCGCAATCCAAGAGTGCCTTTTTGCATTTCTGTGAGTATCAAAACATTAGCTTATCCAGTGAAGTAATAGGGCGTATCAATGCCTTAGAGGAAAACACTAAGAAGAAGCACCGAAAGCTAAAACCTACCCTCTACAGCACCGTAGACAAAAAAATAAAGTACATCCGAAATAAAAAGTTAAAACTCAGCTACCAAGCTATGTTGGCCACTGGCCTAAGAGTATCAGAGCTGGCAGATATAGCACCTGCTAACTGTGCAGTAACCAGTAATGGCATAGGGTTTACTTTTACTGGCAGAGGTGGAGAAGAAGCTGTCGCTTCTATCTGCTCTACTGCATATCCTAAACTATGCAAGGACTTAAAAACCATAATTGAAAAAGCTATGCATACGCAAGAAAAAAAGCTTTTCTACTCCGCTAACTATCTTCAAACAAAAGCCAAGCCACTAGGGTTTACCTGCCATGATTTGCGCCGATTATTTGCCAAGATGGAGCATAAAAAGAGCCGTTCTAAAGCGCATGTCATGGAAAAGATGAGACACAAAAGCATGAAGGCAACAAACCGATATTTGCGTAACGGTAAAGCCAAAGTCTAAGCCAGAAAATGAGGTGATGCTGATATGACCATGCTTGACTTAATTGTTAGAGAATTTATCTCAATTGTTCAAGCTTTCGAGAAAGAAACGGATGCCGAAAACAACCGCATTATCGCTGAGCGTGATATATTCAAAAAATTACTAGAGAAAAATGCTTTCGCTACATTCAGACGAAAAATCAAAATATATAAGGATTTAAACTTTATTATTCATGATAGCGAGAGCTACACCATGCCCTATAAAGATAAAGACCTTGGGAAAACTGTCCGAAAAGTTATTATTAACTATAAGGCATATGAGACGATAAAACAGCTTTATACAACCAATGTGAAGTAAAAGGAGGGCTATATCATGATTGATGGGTTTATTGGCATTATGCGGTTATTTAAGCATGGCACCGTTGATATCTCAAAGAAACACCCATTTTTTATATGGGTTTATATTTTGGCAGGAGCCTTGATGCTTTTAGCATTATCGGCAACAGCCCTCACCGCTTTTCTTGTCGGCTTGTTAATAATGTTTATAACCTCATTTGTGCTAGGAATAGGATATTATTTCGTTTATATCTATCCAGATGTAAAGACAAGAGGATTTTTTAACAGACTCTTTATAGATATCGACTTAAAAACCAAGAATGGCCACCCTGAGTATCTATCAAAAAGTGAGCATCAATTTGTTACTGTTTACTCATTTCAATGCCGTTCACCTTTAAAAGATTGGTTGGCCAAAAAAGATGACTTGGAAATGGGTATAAAGAAGCGAATTGTCGATATCATTCAAAATGAAAAAGAACTAGATATCATTAGTGTACTAGCTGAGAAAAAACCATTATCAGCACGTATTCCATGGAATGATCATTACATAAGCGATGATAACACCCTTAAAATCGGTGCCAGTCACTATGGCATTATAGGCATGGACTTAGATAAACACCCACATGCTTTTATAGCCGGTGAAACAGGAAGCGGAAAATCTAACATTCTAAAATGCATGATACACCAGGCATTATATAAAGGCTATGAGGTTGTACTAATTGACTTTAAACGTGGCGTATCATTCGCCGAATTTAGCGATGAAGTAAGCATCTATTACGAGTACAAAGATGTGATGGCGGTACTGCGTGATATGGTGCTCGAAACCATTAACCGCCTTGATAAGTACCGAGCGGTTAAGGTTGATAATTTTCAAGACTACAACCGCATAGCAAATGAAAACGATAAACTAACGATGAAAATCATCTTTATTGATGAGTTAGCCGAATTACTCAAAACAAGAGATAAAGAAATATCAAGTATTCTCCATGAAAGTCTCGAAACCCTAACCCGGTTAAGCCGAGCGGTGGGTATTCACTTAATCATGGCGATACAAAGGCCAGACAGTACCGTTGTTGGGGGCCAGATAAAAAACAATGTTTCATATCGTGTCTGTGGAAGGTTTGTCGATAAAGAACCGAGTCAAATTATGTTAAACAATCATACAGCGACAACCTTACCCAATATCAAAGGCAGGTTCATTGTCAAAGACGATGAAGTGCGCATAGTGCAAGGGTTTTACTATCAAGGAAGTGTAGTGATACCAGATAACCAACCCGCTGATGACCCAGTTGTCGAAATAGCTCCACCCGAACCAATGACCGAAGCAGAAGAGTCAGAACCAACTACCCAGAGCGAGCTACCCGATGCAGGTAACATTCCAGAAGAACCATCAAAAGAACCAACCCCAATAGATGAGTATGATTTTAACTTTGATTTAAACGAGTTTAGATAATAAACACCATTAAAAAAGTACAGCTATCAAGAAGCTGTACTTTTTTTTATAAGGCTCTTTAGCCCCCCCAAAATACGTTAAAACATTATAATAGTTCGGTGGTTCTCGGTGGTTCATGTTGTTAGAAAAACTTGTCTTATACGTTCATATAAGTTATTATTATATGTAACGGATACAAGTTTTATTCTTGTTTGGTCTTTCTGGAATGTTACTACTCTTACGTAAATCCCAGTTTCCACTACCCATCGCGTCTATCATTATCAATTGATAGGCGCGTTTCTAGTTGCTCTTTTTTAGCCCGGCGCAAAGCAGCCGCGAAAAAGAATTTCATCATCTCTTCTTGTAGTGTTTTTGGCAAAATGATTATGTCTTTTTCATCTCCCATGCCCACTCACCCCTATATTAAAGCATATGGAAAATAGGCATGTCATAATACAAAAACCACACGAGATAAGACTTTGCGTGGTTAGGTGTTTTGCATATATGACTTTGACTACATAATCCCTAAATCGTACCCGTACACTTCTTGCGCTCGCATTAGGCGAGCCCAAATGCACGGTGATAAACTCCGGGACAACCACATTGTTAGCAAGAGGGATATCAGTAAGAACAGGCGCGTCCGAAGGCCTAAATGTCTGGATATACTCATCGGGGTCAATAGGCTTTGGACTAAACACTTGCACCAAGTCATCCCTAGGGTCGATAGGCTCCCAGGCCGGGTTATTAGCCGTATCAACCCCCTCCGGGGGCCTTCTGTCTTCATCCACACCATGTTCCGGCGGGACAAAAATATCCTCTGTATCCGGACATCCTTCGACAATCGACTCTAAATGCACGTTTAAAATAGATTCGATACCGTCAAATATCTGTACCCCATACACCCTCTCTTCCATGAATCCGGCATGTTTTGGCACAACTACATCCACGGTTGTGAAATACGCCTTTTGTTGCAAGCCGTATTCCCCCGCAAGGTCTGGGCATTCCAGTGTCACTACCGGGGATGTGCCGTTTTCGTCGGTTTCTAATGTGAATAAAACGTCGCCATTTCTCTTAATCAGTACGGTTGTGGGGTCCCCATGTATCGTATAGTCACCAACATAAAGCTGGACCTTTAGGAAGCCTTTTCCCATGTCATCACCCTCATATTCGAAATGTACTACTATCCCATTATATTGATTCGGTCAAAAGTTGTGATAAATTGATAAATCTGATAAGCTTATCGTACCAAGAGGGAGTAGCGGATGGATATTTTTTCCATTTTTCGTATTCGTCAGTACGGCATGTTTTGCCCGGGTGCGAAATGTCAATAATGACAGCGCGAGACTTTTGGCTCTTTAAGTAGTTTTGCTTCGCAAAGCCGGCCCAATGGGCCTCCGGACTTTTTCCGGTACTTATGAGCCATTTGTCCCGTGCTTTTTTAGTGTAGAGATGGTTTAGCCCTATAAAAATGGAGGAACAAAAATGAATGCATTCCATGCAAAAAGTATTGATGAAGCCCTACGAGATCTTGACACAAGCCCAGAAAATGGCTTAGCAACTACCGAGGCTATGCATAGACTAAATAAGAACGGCCCAAACCGCCTAAACACTGCAAAAAAACAACCACTTCTTCTGCGAATACTAGCCCAGTTTAAGGATTTTTTAGTAATTATCCTGATAATTGCAGCAATCATATCAATTATTGCAGGCGACGGCCTAAAAGATGCAATTCTAATTGTGGGGATACTGCTAGTTAACGTAGTTATCAGCATAACCCAGGAAAACAGAGCCGACAACGCCTTAGCTGAGCTTAAAAATATGTCAAGCCCCAAAGCCAAAGTAAAGCGGAATGGACATATAGAAAAAATAGACTCAGCCGATGTAGTTATAGGAGATATAGTAAGTTTTGACGCAGGCGACTATATCCCGGCTGATATAAGAATCCTCGAAAGCATAAACCTAAATATCGATGAGTCTGCACTAACAGGGGAATCCGTACCCGTGACTAAAAATGCTTCCGTTATTGCAGATAAAGATGCCAGCCTAGGCGACCGCATAAACCTAGCATCAATGGGCACGGTGGTAACATATGGCCGGGGCATTGGCGTTGTATACGCCACAGGCATGGCAACAGAAATGGGCAAAATAGCTGCAATACTAAGCGAAACCCATGAAACCGCAACCCCTTTACAAGACAAGCTTAACCAGATGGCTAAAACATTAGGAATTGTATGTATCATCACATGCGCATTAATATTTGGCATCGGGTTTTTATATGGCATGGATTTAATTGAAATGTTTATGGTGTCAGTATCACTAGCGGTGGCGGCGGTGCCGGAGGGCGTTGCAATTGTGGCTACGGTTATACTGGCTATAGGTGTGCAAAAGATGGTCAAGTCAAATGTAATTGTAAAACGGCTGCGGGCCGTTGAAACCCTGGGAAGCACCACGGTTATCTGCTCTGACAAAACAGGCACCCTTACACAGAACAAAATGACCGTTGTTAAAGTGTATGATACAGAAAATATCTACGATGTCACCGGTACCGGATACAGTTCAGCCGGAGAAGTAGCAGCCACGGGACGTACAATCAGCAAAAATATCCCTCTTATGTCGGAAATCGCTGTACTATGTAATGACGCCATATACGACCAAGAGGCCGCAAAAATAATCGGTGATCCAACTGAAGGAGCAATGCTAGTTTTTGCCACAAAGATGGGCCATAACAAAGACATGCTTACATCTCGGCATAAAAGAATACAAGAAATCCCCTTCGACTCAGACAGGAAGCTAATGTCCACCATAAACGAAAAAGACGGCAAAATGATAATGAATACAAAAGGCGCCCCGGACGCGGTTTTAAAGCGTACGTCTTATGTGTATCTCGACGGCGAAATCATCCCAATGACGGATGCAATAAGGCAACGCCTAACCCATCAAAACGAACAGTTCGCCAAAGAAGCCCTACGAGTCCTGGCCTTTGCATACAAAGAAAGCAACCTAAGCCAAGAAGAAGATCTAATATATGTAGGCATGATGTGCATGATAGACCCGCCGCGGGAAGAGGCAAAAGCCGCCATAGCCAAGTGCCACAGTGCCGGCATAAACGTAAAAATGATAACAGGCGACCACAAAACCACCGCCGCTGTAATCGCCACAAATCTGGGCATAACAACCGAAACAGGCGAAACCCTGGACGGTACCGACCTGGACAAACAATCTCCGGAGGACCTGGCTAAAAAAGTTGAAACCGTAAATGTTTTTGCAAGGGTATCCCCAGAGCATAAAGTCCGCATAATCACGGCCTTAAAGGAAAGCGGCAACATAACAGCCATGACCGGCGACGGCGTAAACGACGCCCCTTCCCTTAAAAAAGCAGATATTGGCATAGCCATGGGTATAACCGGCACCGATGTATCCAAGGAAGCGGCAGATATGATTTTAACCGACGATAATTTCGTAAGCATAGTGGGTGCGGTAGAGCAGGGCCGCAATATTTACGGCAATATCAGAAAGGTGACAGGATACTTACTGTCATGCAATATCGGTGAGATATTGATAATTTTTGTAGCCATTCTATTTGGTTTGCCCGTGCCATTGGTTGCCACGCAGCTACTATTCGTAAATCTTTTAACAGACGCCCTGCCCGCCTTCGCTTTAGGCATGGAAGGAAAAGAGCCTAATATAATGACAAAACCGCCAAGAGACTCAAAAGAGCCGATAATAAACAAAAACATGCGGAGGGCCGTTGCTTTTAGGGCCATACTTCTTTGCGTAGGATGCCTGGGGGCATTCTTGTATGGATATTATTTTTATGATTATGCCACGGCAATAAGCATGTGCTTTTTTACGCTGGTGGCTGGGGAATTGTTAATGTCATTCTCCGCAAAAAGAGAAAGCTTTAATATTGTAAGTATGTTTGACAATAGATTTTTGAATATCTCAATGGGGCTATCCCTTGGGATACTTGTGACTGTAATGTATGTTCCGTTCTTGAGTGAGTTATTTACTGTAGTACCTTTGGGACTATCACAGTTTGCCATGTGCATGGCTTTTATGCTAATACCCGTTGTTGGGGGTGAGGTTTCTAAATTTTTGTCTTTTTCATCAAAGGCTAAAGCTACCGCCACTAGAGCAAATTAGATGAGATTTTCTCATCAATACTAACTTCTTCACACATTCTAGCGTTTTGACATCAGGATTTGTAAACATAAACACCATATTCACATTATCGGCATTACAAATGTTTGCAAACTCTTTTCCAAATATCGTTTTCGTTTTTCCCGGGCTGCAGTCAACACCGTCGCAATTTCCGCATTTCATAACATTTGCCCACGCGATTTCTTTCACGCACTCATCAATCGGGAAAGTCTCGTGTTCACTGCTATAGTCGCCTTCAGTCCAAACAGTCCATGATTGCTCCTCTACTGATGTGTTGATGTAACATGCGCATTTGCCCTTGTAGTGCACTTCATGCTGTCCTACTAAACTCATTTTGTTGGAATATAAAAATCCCACAAAATCTAGTGCGTTTTTTAATACATCACCGGTAAGGGCTTCATTGAAAACATTTTCGATTCTCTTGTCAGACATATGCCTCTCCTCATCTTGTAAAAACTGTCTTGCATATACATTGTACAAGTTAACGCAAGGTCAATGTCAAGGGATAGCCTATTTGATTATTTTGCACACTCGATTATACCACGCTCTGTCAGCATAATAACGCGATCGGCATTTCGAATTGTGCTTGGTCTATGGGCTATTACAAAGGTGGTGCGGCCTTTTGCAAGTGCATTTAGGCTTTTTAATACAGCCTGTTCGCTTTCTGTATCCAGGGAGCTTGTGGCTTCGTCAAGTACTAATATCGGCGGGTCTTTAAGAAAAACCCTGGCGATACAAAGCCTCTGCTGTTGGCCACCGGAGAGCTTTATGCCTCGCTGGCCTATATTTGTGGCATAGCCACTTGACAGCTCAATAATAAAATCATGGGCGTTGGCTTGTTTTGCGGCTTTAATTGCGTCATTCTCGGCTGCGCCAGGCTTCCCGTATAGGATGTTTTCCATAATCGTCCCTGCAAATAAAAAGGTCTCTTGGCTTACCACACCTATTTGCTTTCTAAGGGAATATTGCGTCACAGACTTGATGTTTACACCATCTATTAAAACCTGGCCATCACATGTATCGTAGAGCCTTGGTATTAACGAGCACAAAGTGGTTTTTCCTATGCCTGAGCGTCCTGTTATGGCTATGGTCTCGCTCGGGTGTGCTGTTAAACTTATATCTTTTAGCACATATTCATGCTCCTTGTTATAGCGGAAACTTACATTAACAAACTCGACGTAGCCATTAGCAACTTTAAGCTCCTGTGCGTTTGCAGCATCAAGTATTTCCGGTACGGTGCTCATTATTTCACAAAAACGCACAAACCCCGTAAACCCCGATTGAAAAAAGGGAATCAGCTCTGCCAGCTTTGGTACAGGCCCGGTTAGGTAGGCGACATACATAATAAAAATTAAGAGGCTGTCTATTTCTAGGATACCTCTCGAAATCCATATCCCCCCGGCCACGACTATAATCACGATTATCAGTGGCGTGAAAAAATACTCGACTATAGATAATAGCAAGGACTCGCTTTTATATATATTGGCCCTGCTTTCGTAAAAGCGATTATTTTGGATTGAGAATTTTCTTATTTCCTCTTTTTCATTGGCAAAGCTTTTGACGATGCGTATCCCGGATAAATTCTCCTCGGCTGCGGTATTAATATTTGCTATCCGCTCTTGGTTTACTTTGTAAGAAAACTGCAGTCTCTTATAAAAAACAACTGTGTAAATTGCCATAATTATCAGTATCACAAAGATAAGCACCGCCAGCCGCCAATTTATCACAAGCAAGATGCTAATCGAGCCTACAAGCTGTATAAGATACGTTAGAGTCATTGCCGGGACATGGTGATATACCTCAGATATGCTGAATAAATCGTTGGTTAGGCGTGACATTAGCTCCCCTGTGTTTTTATCGTTATAAAAACTATAAGAGAGTTTTTGATAATGAGCGAACAACTCGTCGCGCAAGTCGCGTTCAATTTTGGCACCCATTATATGGCCTTTCCAGTCTATGAAGACGCCTGAGCATGTTTGAATGATAATGATTGCCAGCATAAGTGCGCCAGTCCTAATGATTTCAGGCAATACGTCAGCTATGCCGGATGTAAGAATATTGCCGGTTATATGCCTTACAGCAAGGGGCAGGGCAAGAGACAGGCCCGCTGTTAAAACAGACGCAAACATAAGCCCTGCAAAAAGGGCTTTATACGGCCTGTAGTATGACAGGAACCTGCGGAAATTAGATATTTTGTTGTTATTGGACATTTTATGACTTCCTCCGTTTTCTTAAAATGATTTTAAGACGCAAAGCCTGTGACGCCTTCACAAGCTTTGCCGGAGGAAAAAAGAGTCAGATTTGGCGATAACCGTTGTTCATGGTATCAGTCCTTTCGTATGCAATATGGTAGCATATCATTATAGGGGCGGCAAGCCGCCCCACAAAATCAACAACCTGCCCTTAACTGGGATTTCCGCATCTCCTCTTCACGCTGGCGGATGGGGATACATAAGTCAACTTGCTCCTTCCCACCAAAGTACCATCCATGCTCTCTGTAGTCATGGTATGAAAAATCGCGTCTTGTATCATCATACTCAAACTCGGATTGGGGCAGCCAGTGTAAGAATATTTCATTCCAGGTATCCTGGTAGGTTTGAAGCCATAGTGCACCATCTACAGGGGGCGTTGAAAAGATTGCGTATAGGCCTCCCGGTATATCTATGCGTGTCATATCAGGCTGTATGTTTTGCAAGTCATCTGCGTTATCAATGCCCCTACCGCACATATAAGAAAACTCGCCCGTATCTTCATTGATATCGTAACACATGCAAATTTCAAAATGCTTGGACTTTGAGAACACTTCGTAGAGTTTGGTTAGGACTTCACTGTAGTCCGTACTTTGCGCATCCCAAAATGTTGAAGGATTGATATATTCCTTAATATTTTCCGCCTTGTGGCGGCTCGGGTAGCCAATGGCGGCAAATGGTGTAAGCTCAATAATATGGGGGTTCATGGACTTTCCTCCTAAAAATTTATTTGTTATCGTTTGTACTGTCGGTTTCATTGGCGGACCTACGGATAGACGCAACCTGCAAAGGGATGGGGGAAACCCAAACCAGTGCACAAAGGCCTTTGTAAAGCCACCATGGGTTTCAAAGCCGTACTCCATGGCTACATCTATTACCTTTTTGCCCAGAGATAAATCGTATAAGGCATATTGCAGCTTGCGCCATGTTACGTAAGAGCGGAGCGGGATTCCTATTGTCCCTGTAAAAATCCGGCTGAAATGATGGGTTGAGTAGTTGGATTTTTCCGCTATTGCAGCGGCGTTTATCTCGCTTGTGATGTTGTCATCAATGTAGTCTAGTACGGTTTGAAGTATTTGGTTGTGATTCATTGTTTCGCCTCTTTCCACGTGGTGATGCTATAATATCAGGATTACCTGTAGCAACTTATCCTGAGATGCTATGTTTAGTAGCGAGTAATTTTGTCTTTTTTGGTAAACCTTAAATAGGGTTGTAGGAGGTGGACAAATGCTTAATGTGCAAGTAATCCCACTACGGGTTTTATTTGGATTTATCATACTTCTTATTTTAGTCAGAATAATCGGCAACAAACAGCTAGGCCAGCTTAATGTGTTTACCTACATCTCCGGCATAGTAATTGGAAGCATGGTGTCAGATATCATTTTGCACAGCGATATACCCTTTTGGCCATCTATGCTAGGGGTACTGCAATGGGTGGGGCTGGCCATTTTAGTAGAGCTGGCATCCCTAAAAAGCGTAAGAGTAAGAGAAGCACTGGACGGCCAGCCTATTATCCTGATAAAAAAAGGTGAAATCCAGCAAAAAGCATTAAAAAAAGAACGCCTAAATATAGACGATTTAACCATGATGCTGCGCACCAACAATGTGTTTTCGATAACAGAAGTAGACTATGCCATCATTGAACCAAACGGAGACTTAAGCATCCTAAAACAGGAATTAAAAGAAGGAGTAACAAGGGCTGATATGAACATCAAGCCCACATATCCAAAATATATGCCGTCAGCACTAATAACCGACGGCAGAATCATAATGAAAAACCTGAAAGAACTAGACATAACTGAAAAATGGCTACATTCCGCCATTAGTGATATGAAAATAAACAATATAAAAAATATACTCTACGCAGAACTACAAAAAGACGGCAAGCTGCATGTCCAACTGCGGGGAGCCTAGAGACTTGCTATGACATTTCTTTCACAAAAAGCCCAAGCAACCCACCAAAACGTTCCCTGGCCTTACGCCCCTCTGTAAAAATTTCTTCCTCAGTAAGGGGGACATCAAGTATCCCGGCCGCCATATTAGTCACCAGGCCAAACCCAGCCACCCTCATCCCCATGCGTCTGGCCATGATAACTTCGTTAACCACGCTCATTCCTACTAAGTCGCCGCCTAAAATGCGGGCGGCCCTTATCTCGGCGGGGGTTTCAAATTGGGGGCCGGGCATGTAAAAATATATCCCTTTTTTTAAGGTAATACCAAGGCTTTTGGCCTTATCACCGGCTAAGGCCAGGTATTCCCGGTCAAAGGCATGGGACATATCTATAAAGCGGGCATCAAAGCCTGTTATATCCATACCTACCAAAGGGCCTGGATGTGTCAGATTAATATAGTCTGTTAGCATAACTAAATCGCCTACGCTATAGTCCATATTAACGCCGCCGCAGGCACAGGTTATCACCAGGCGTGTAGCACCTAACATAGCAGCCACCCTTACCGGAAATGAGGCCTCCGCTGGTTTATACCCCTCATAAATATGAAACCGCCCCTGCATACACAGTACATTACGGCCAAAAAGCCGCCCGGCCACAAGCTGCCCCACATGCCCGGGTGCCGTAGGAGTTTTAAAATAAGGGATTTCGCTGTAAGGTATTATGACCTGGTTAGTGAGCTCATCAGCCAAAGAACCAAGGCCCGAGCCAAGTATCAGTAATGCCTCCGGCGGGGAGCTAATCTTTGATTGCAAAAATTGTGCTGCTTCACGATATTCATTGATTGTATACATAATGTATCCTCCACATTATTAATCAAATACCTTGCGGGAGCAAGTGTCACAATCGTCATCAAAAACGTCGAGACGACTAACACAAAGCCTGATACTATAAGCCTATGTTTGTCTGACGTCCGACATCTGATTCACCAACTTTTATAGAGGAGCCAGGACATTGTGGACTATTCCCTCGCCATATGCGCTGCCATTGTTTATATAGAAAGCCGTGCCCAGTCAAAAATCAACTATACGGCCATGGCAGATGAAATTGGATTTTCATTGTCTCATTTACGAGCTGTTTTTTCCTGCCACACCGGTAAATCACTGGCAACATATATCATGGAGCGAAAAATAGCAAGGGCGGCTTTTGATGCCATCCATACCGGTGACAATCTTAGCAACTTAGCCCAGCGGTACAGCTTCACAAATCCTGACACATTTACAAGGGCGTTTAAACGTGTAACAGGCCTAAACCCTAGCGAATTTCGCAAGCTAAAACCGCCTATTAAACGGGTAACCTTATGCGCGGGGGTTTTTGGCTTTGCAGTGCCAAAATTTTATGAAAAGAATTGATGTTAATGGATAATACGCAAAAGCACGTATCTAATGGCAGTACTATTTTGTACGGTGTACCAAAGGTTCATTATGGTGCATTCGGAGGTATAACACCGCTAGCTATTGCCATAAAAGCCGCCGCTAATTATATGGGAATGGAGCTTAATTACAATGACGCCATAGTTTACTGCGGCGCGGCGTTCCGTATCACGTGGAACGAAACCTGCTGGGATGGCGGCAATGTGGGAGATATATTCGCATTCGATGATCCGGCTAAAGTGTTTCGATTGGCTCTTACATCATTGGGATGCGAGTATAATCTAATCGAAAGAACCTCCACAACTAAAAAGTCCGATTTCGCAAATTTCATGGATGTGGCCGGCAATGTGACATTTGATGAATCCGGCTACTACATCACGGATAAGTGGTGGGAAAACCCGGATACCAATGCTGTTATGTCCTTGGGAGAACCGGTCCGCGAGCAGTTTACAGTCAAAGCCATTGTAGAAAACACCATAGAAGTAATGACCCCACGCCGCCATGGCGATTATGCCAAAGCCGGATATGCCTATGACGCCTGGAAAAAGGCTATCCTAAACAACAATGACTTCTCTAAGAACATGATTTCCCCTTTGCTGGTAGAAAGGTTGATGTGCCAAGGCGATGCTATGGATTGTATTTCGGGCTGCATTCTAACTGATATCAGAACGTTAAAAAAAGGGGGTACTATTGCTTTTGATGCGCAAGCGCATTGTATCAAAATCAACGCAAAAACTGGCGTTTGGATGATGGAATTGATACAATCACACCATTCTGACATCCTTTTTAGTTTTGGATGTATAATACACGCAAACATGCTATAGTTGTGAAAAGTTATTTTTTTGAGTAGGAGGCAAACATGAATTTACTAAATAAGATAGAGCAACTTGTCAATAAAAGTACTATGCACACAGTAGACGATTTCGGCACGGCGGATTGGGTAATGGCACTTACAGATGAAGACGGCTTTCCGGCCGCTTCTATGATTACTGCGTCAAGAGCCGATGGTTTCAAGTGGTTAGCTTTTTGCACAGGAATAGGTGCAGGTTATAATAAAGCTAATCGAATCGGAAAAGACCCACGTGCATGTGTTTACTTGTTTGATAAAGAGAGCTTTACGGGTGTTTCCTTGAGAGGAAAAATTGAAATAATCACAGATATTGAGACGAAGAGACAAATGTGGTATGACGCTTTGAGCGGCCATTTCAATGGTATCGAAGATGAAAAATGGTGTGTTTTGATGTTCAGGCCCGAACAGTATCATATATTTGCTGAAGGTAGCACAATAAGAGGTATGGTATAAGCTTTTCTTTTAGAAGCCCAGAACCTAAACACGAAACCTACGTAATCGTGTTTAGGTTCTGGTTTCGTGTTTATGTATCGTACAAAGGGTGCAAACGAAGCGATATATTTTTTTTATACCGTTTTGCGATACAAATTTATGTGGCATTCATCCCCCTACAACGCAGAAAAA
>Ga0123355_10007999_pt1 | contig 15943 bp, 14 predicted proteins | sample TergutEmb28metaG_3_FD_89872 | JGI IMG/M metagenome (GOLD analysis project Ga0123355, IMG submission 89872) | Embiratermes neotenicus P1 segment gut microbial communities from Petit-Saut dam, French Guiana - Emb289 P1 | ecosystem: Host-associated > Arthropoda: Insects > Digestive system > Gut ...
AGGACGAATGCGAATAGCATGAAACTATGTGTAATATTATTGTAATAGCTTTTAAATTGTAATATCAATATTGTGTATATTGGTTGACAATTGTAAATTGTTATATTTGATATGTGTATACTATGACTAATTCCACATCCAGTGGTGCCTGTACACAACGATGGATTCATGGAATGTAATAAAATGAAATGAAATGAAATGAAATGAAATGAAAATTGCATTTGTAAAAATGAAGGAATTGTGCCATGCAGCATTTTGACAAAGACACTTCTGTTCCAATTTCTGTGCCATTAATTAAATTGTTTATGAACAGAGACACTTTGCATTCATTTGAGAGTTGTGGTTGTTATGCAGGTTTGTTAATCTGACATATCCTTTAGGCATTGAAATTTAGTCTCAGTAATAAATTCATATTAATCCATATTATTCACATTACAATCAGGCAAGTAGTATTTCATTATATCAGGAGAATTTTATGGCATATAAAATACTGCCATTTATTTTTTATTCACAGGGCAAGGGGGCTGTTAAGGTTGCTACAATGGGCCAAGGTACAGTATATTTTAAAGAAGCATTAAAAACAGAAACGAACCCGGAGAATAAGCAGGCATATAATACAGAAAACTCCCAAAATGGTATCCCAAATCTTGATCTCATGCATGTGAGTAAAGAGTTTACTGATATTGTCAGTAAATCCTTTTGTTTTAAATTTTTGCAGACCAAACAGTGACTTCAGCTGAGATGCAATGATGATGATGGAATAAGCAGATGTAAATCCAGATACAACTGGTGCAGAGATGAAGTCTATTATAAATCCTGTGTCAAAAGAAAGAAATATTGTAGTAACAAATTTCTTGTACTCTCCATTTATACAGTTCATTCATATGTATGTGTGTGATTAATTACCTCACTTCTAAAATGTGTTATTAATGCAATTAATTATGAAGTTAATCATGTAGCATGCAGAAGTCAGCAAATAACTTTTGAAAATTATTTTAAGAAACTGCCATTAGGATAAACCACTTTGAAGATGGAAGTAAAGTTGGGGGAACAATACTGAAAATACACTTTAGGGAATTATGATATTATAAATTGGATTAAGATGGTTCTTAATGTCAGATTGTGATTTACGGATATATCACAGTTGAGAACTTTCTATTTCTGTATCTGCAAGGATAACTTTAGTTGATTTTTGTCATGCTAAGTAATACGCAACAAAACTGGAATAAAAAGAATGATCATAAAAATAGTAAGAATATTGTGTACAAAAAAGGAATGAAGTAACACCAGTAGTCTAAATGAGTTGGGTTTAGCTAGCCCAGATCACCCACATGGTGTTTGTTAAAGTTTTCAGACTCAAGGGGTTTGCACTTCTTATTTCTCTCATGCATAATATGTTGTCCATCTAGTAAATCCTCTCAATTTGTTAATCCTAACAATATTGTGTGAACGAGTAAAAGTGATGGAAGTCGTAATTACTTTTCTTCATTCTCCTATTTCTTGCTTAGTTGTAGGACCAAGCATTTTCTTTATCAATGTATTATCAGACATTCAGTCTGTATAGTTTATGTTCTAGCAAAATAAAGTATTTTGAATGACATGTGGTTTTATCGATGTGTCCTTGAAGCTAATAAAGCTGTCAAAGTAAGAACACCGATCCAATGTTTACCAATAACAGGTCCAACTTTTGTCTATAAGTCAAGGATAAAACAGCAAACTCATAATTTTAACAGGCTGATCCTTTGCAGGAATCTTATCCATTTCTCAGATAGTTGAACATGAGGAATCAGTAATTCACAATAGAAATCTTAGATATTGTCTTTTTTCATTTTGGTATGTAAAATATTACTTACCCAAGTTTAGTAAGCCCATAATAAGTTCAACACATCCATTTAAAAATGTCAGTAAAACTATGTATTCTATACCAAGGCCATGTGTGAATTCATATGTCAACAATGACATGACTGCAGTTGGTCCAATAGAGACTTCTTTAATTGTTCCAAACACAACATACAAGTAACTTCCAAGGAATGCTGAATAAAGTCCAAACTGTAAAATAGTTACAAGAACATGAAAAAGAAAACACAAACAGGAGTAGCAGTTGTGGTAACAATGACAACAGTGACAACAGCAACGACAAACAAATTGATGGTGATCATTACAATGAAATAAAGTAGTGATAAAATATGGTAAAGATGATTATGACTCGTCATTTTATTACTCGGATGATATTCTGATGATATTCATTTTTATAATTTATAAAAAAATTTCTAAATGCAGTTGTGTCTTAAAATAAAAAACCTTTAATATTAATGCCTTTAATAACGCTTTTATTACTGGCATTAACATACTGACAGAGTTGCTCATGTATCATATTTTCCTGCTTCTGTAATCATGGTATCACAAGGTTAGTGATGCTGAGGAGATAATATGGCTCTGATACAAACACAGCACTTACTCATACCTGTGGACTAAGGCCAGCTAATGAAGCATAAGCAATGCTCTGTGGCATCATTGTGAGCCCCAATGTTATTCCTGCGGTTATGTCTCCTATTGCATCTTGCTTTGTGTATTGTGGCAACCAGTTAAGGATATTTATATGACGAAAAACTCTGTCCTTAATTCTTGCTGAAATTGGTTTCTCCAACATTTCCAGGTAAGTTGCATCACCAATTAATGACACTGAAGTAATTAGAACACAGTAAGTTTAAATAACTCTACATGCTAACATTTTATTTTTGCATGGGAGGTTTGTGGAGTGGAAGTAATGCTGTCAATAAATGCTAACACTAGGTATGTGAAAATATAGGCTAAATTGAAGAGTAACAATATTCATCCCATACCTGTTCATAAGTTTTATTTTTGGACTAACTAACTCCTTTGAGCAGAGTCCATCTTGGCAAGCTAACAGGGTAGTTCTTCAGGGAGTCAAAAAATTCCATACAATTTACAGAAGCTGAAGGTTCATTATCATGCTCACAAGACCCACCCACTTGTCCTTATCCTGAATTGATATTTTCTGCTCATTTTAAAATATTCAACATGATGACATAATGGGTCAGAATTACTGACAAATTGTGAGTCCTACACATTTGCATGAATGTGTGGTTTCAAATACATATTGAAATGTCTTTCCTCTAGCTTTATTTGTAAAGAATTATAAAAACACTCTACTGCTGTTACTGCCTGTAGTCAGTCAGGTATTTGTGATCAGTATTATGTTGTCAAATATGGATTAGGAATGCCACGTTTTCTTCTCTGTATTTCGAGCTTGAAATGATGTGTGTGTGTTTGTTTATGACAGTTTAAGAACAGTAGGTTTGTCCAACATATTCACTGCTATCTAACATACCTTGTGGGCCGGGTAGTTCAGTCAGTATAGTGACTGACTATGAGCTGGACGGTCCGGGATAGAATCCCGGTCAGGACGAGATTTTCTGCCCATCCAGACCGGCCCTAGAACCCACCCAGCCTCCTGTAAAATGGGTACCATGTCTTTCCTGGGGGTTAAGTGCGGCTGTGGCATGCTGCTGACCACTCACCCCTTCTAGTACCGCGGTCATGGAAGAGTAGAGCTATACCTCTACCCACCCTCTGGGTCACACAGGGCTTGTAACAGGATCACTTTACCTTTTTTATCTAACATACCTTGACATGATGACTTGCATCTATACCGAGAGGACACACAATACTGAAAACCCCACATTATATGCCACTTCTCTCTTATGGAAATTAGATATAATAACTAACTCCAAATAGTATTCTTCATTTCACTATAATGATAACTGTTCTTAAAAAAGTATTCTTCAGAAATATTGATCATTGCTCAGTGGGGCTAGAATAGATGTACCGGCTGCCATTTCTTTTTCTAAAATTAAAGAGAATATAGTGTAATTATTGTTAATGTTCAGTATGTTAAACTTTTGCTATGCTATTTTAATATGTTCCGTCTTCTGTGCATTAATCAGATCCAAAATATGTAATTAACCAACAAATGCACTTCATTATTTATGGTATATTTTATTCATGATATTCTCACCAACATGTTTTAGCCGGCATCCTGGCCATCTTCAGGATGATGATTTTTTTACAAGAATACAAATGTACAAATTTAGTTAACTGTGTCACCAACACTCCATAACAATTAAAATTATAATTTTGGTTAAAATTATGTAAGTAATATAAATATATGTTAAAAATGGATAATTATTAAAATCTTGGGATTTAAAGTTGTTTGGTCTGTGCAGGGTGATGACTGATGCAGTCATGTAGTGAGTTTTAGTCCTGTAATAAAGTCAAGGATTAGTGGCTAGGTTAAGAATGTTTGGAGTTATACCCCCACACTTTGATACGCCTACACATTATGCATAGATACAACTTTATCTTCATCATAACAAACACATAAATAGACCTGCATAGAGTGTTTTAACGTTATGCAGGTGGTAAATATACTCACCAATGTGTAAAGGTTTTATGCATCTGAAGGTAATATACTTACCTTTATATTAGTTCTATTCTTACTCATGAACTAAAATTATATCTTGTACCCTCACTGAAGTCTGGCTTCCATGACATGTAATGACAAAGGTATTTCTGCAGTCTTGAGCAACTATATTTAGCATACAGTTTTATGACTGTCTGACTGACAAATCCTCTTATCGTTTTGATGCTTCAGCTGAGAGAACAAAACCCTGGGCACATATTTCACAACACTTGATTTTAAAGTCTTAAAACTAATGCGAAGTTGGGATTGAATGTTTAGCAATCTATCTTCATATTGGAAAGGGCCTGAGTTCAAACCTGGAGGCCAACTATTATGACTGATGTTTGTTACAATTTTCCCCAGATGTTCAAGGCAAATACTAGCATAGTACTCGAAGAGGACATGACCACATTCTTTCACAAACTTTTTAGCGCATTCTACAAGCTAGGTGGATCAATGATCTTTGAAATGTTTGTTACAGTGGTTGAATCATTCCATCACAATATATCATGCAAAATACTGCCTACAGTGTAGGGCACATGTAAACCAAGTACAAGTGTTTTTTGCTATCTGGGATTTTATTAAAACAAACTGTGCTGTGATAATGAGACTGCATTTTGTTGTAAAGTACACCATATATGATGATCACGTCTGTCCATCTAACACCTAGTATGAGCAATTACATAGTCTGTCGGATTTTCATATAATTTGGAATATGAGTCACAAAGGGAAAGGTGGGATAGCATAGTCAGCATAGTGACTGGCTATGAGCTAAACATCTGGGGTGCAAATCCCAGTAGGACCAAGAGATTTTCCTTTTCCAAAACCATCCACACTGGCTCCGGGACCCACTCAGCCTCCCATTCGATGTGTATAGGGGCCCTTTCTCCGCATGAGTGTAATGTGGCCAGGGTCTGATGGAGATACCCATCTATTCCCCCTACAAATCTTCAAAACATGGACAGGGACAACCTCAGTTTTACATATTTATTTAGAAAAGTTGTCTAGCAAGCATTAGTTTTTTGACAATTGAGTGCATGAGAGTTATACTTTACTTAGAGCCAAAAATAATTTCTACCCACACTTTCCAGTTCTTGGCCAATTTAGGTGAAATACTGTATATGAGGCCTTCACCTATTCCTGTTGGGAAAATGTTTCGTAAATATTTGTGCAGTGATAGCGATTTGGATGAAGTTTGCATAAGATGCTGTTGACTTTGTATTGAGTTCTGTGAAATTGGCACAAAGAAGAGCATATTTTTCCTATAGGCATAATTACAATTGCATGTGACATGAAACAGACATTTCAAAATTAAGAATGCCTTGTTAAAATCTGTGTGCTACATTACAGAGTACACCATTTGCTATCTTGTTTATTACGGAGATCTTAAGAATACATAATCCTGTTTACCATTCTATTATTTACCATCATGACAATGTCTGGCAACTGCTTTATGGTAAATAGTTTTCAAGCAATTAGGTGGATACACATTGTTTATGAGTATGAATTACAAACTGCTAATCTACAAAGCAGCACCATAAAAATCTGTTATGGTCACAATGCAAACAGTTGGAAACAAAGGCATATAAAATAATGAAGGAAGAGATTTTATGTACATAATAGAGTACATTATCTTTCAGTGTAATGACAACCAGTCACTTGAAGAAAGGCATACTCCATCTCATGAAACTTTGTGTATAATTGCTTACTCCATGGAGCAGAGTCCTTCTTGAGAAGCTAACCAGTTCTCAGCTAGTCAAGAAATTTCCCCCATTTTGTGGAACCAGAAGGTTCATTATCGTGTGTTTACAAGAGCCTGCCACTTGTCCCTGTTCTGAGCTAGATCAATCCAGTACATGCCCTCTATTCCACGTCTGAAGATCCATCTTAATATTATCCTCCCATCTATGTCTGGGTCTTCCACGTGGTCTCTTTCCCTCAGGCTTCCTCCCCAAACCCTGTATGCACCTCTCCTTTCTCCAATACGTGCTGCATATCCTGCCCATTCCATACTTCTCCATTTGGTCACCTGAATAATATTTGGCAAGGAGTACAGATCCTTATGCTCCTCATTTTGTAGTTTTCACCACTCCCCTCTTAAAACTGTAGTTCTGTATGTCATAATCTACATATTTTTGGATGGCTAACTGGAAGACAAAAGATTCTGCACCCAACGATAGCAAGAATTCCCTGACTTCGACTTGCTCTTACTTTCTTCCTGAATAGGATTTTGATTTGTTAGGTTTGTTCTGAAATATTTGAACTGTTCTACCCTTTCAAAGGAACTATTATCTATCTTTATATTGTGACTTCGTCTTGCCTTCTGATCTCGAGACATGACCACATACTTAATTTCATCAGAACTTACTGCTAATCCAATCTCCTTACTAGTAACTAATGAAGCCTGTGTGTTTTCCTTTATAGGATGTACGCTTCCTCCCAATATATTAACATCAGCATAAACCAGAAGCTGATTTGCACCATTTAATTTCAAGCCACCCTGGTCTACCTGAACCATCCTAATGGCATACACTAAAGCAAAGCTGTAAAGCAATGGTGATAAACCATCTCGTTTCAAGCCATTCCTAATAGGAAACATGTCAGAGAAATCCTTGCCTACCTGGACCCTGTTACACATTTCATTCAGACACAATTTTATTAACCTTATCAGTTTCATGAGGATCCAAACTCAATGAGAAAATTATATACTATCTCCCTGCTTACTGATTTATAGGCTTTCTGGAAGTCTGTAAGTAGCAGATACACTGCTCCATTGTGTTCCCATTTTTTCTCAAGTATTTGACAAATGCAGTATGTATGATAAGTTGTTGACTTGTTGCGTTGAAAACCACTGAGATGATCCCCAGTAATTTCCTCTACATGTGCAGTTAACCTTGAAAGCAGTATGCTGGATAAAATTGTGTATGTAGTTGACAAAATGATATGCTTCTATAATTACTGCAATCTGTTTTATCACCTTTCTTAGGAATTGGTAAAATGAACGACTCCTTCCATGCCTCAGGCAATTCCTCTTTATTCCCAATAGAATGGATAAATTCATGGAGCTCAGAGCGAATTTTCCTTCTCCCTGCTTTTGGATGTCAAGTTGAGGAAGGTTCACAATTTGCTGTGGGCCTGTAGGAGGGTATGCGGGGCAAGTTGGGGCCTGAAACCCAAGGTGGTCCACTGACTCTACCTCACCACTGTTCGGCCGACCATCTCTTTTACATTCTTAGTATGGCGGCCTGGCTGTCAGACAGCTAACGCCAAGAAAAGGCTAAGCAAAGTACAGAGATTGGCATGGTAAGGAATAATGGGAGTGATTCATATGGCTCCTATTGGTGTTATGGGGACATTCACTGGCCTCCCTCTGCTGGATCTAGTGATACAGGGGGAGGCGAGGTTGGCGGCACATTGCCTCTGGAGTTTGGGGTATTGGACTTACCTTCACCCAGTCAAGGACCATTGCATATTGACGCGACTTCAGTTGTCTGATCCCATATTTAGTATCGGAGTCGACATTATGAAGCCAGTCTTCAACCTGGACCCTAAATATAGGGTCACTATATTAACTAGAGAGGAATGGACCTGAAGACCTGGGACTCCACTGCAGTTAAAGGGCTCATCTGGTTTACAGATGGATCCAGGACTGTGGTGGGGACCAGGGCTGGGCTCTATGGGCAATCTGCAGACAGAAGGCTCAGCATCTCTCTAGGAAAACACGCTACAGTCTTTCAGGCTGAGTTATACACAATATTAGCCTGTGTTCATGAAACTGAAACTCAGGACAGGCCTGAGAAATATGTTAGCATTTGCTCTGAGAGTTAGGTGGCTCTGAAAGTGCTGAATGCTGCTAAAACAACGTCTTCCTTGGTACAAGTGTCAGAAGGTGTTCGACAATATCGCTGCCTGGCACACTGTGGGGCTGTATTGGGTCCCTGGGCATGCCAGAGTGCGAGGAAATTAAATCACTGACAAGCTCGCAAGGGATGATTCTGTTCAAGGGTTTGTTGGACCTGAGCCTTTCTTGGGGTCTCTAGGCAGAATATAAGAAAAAGGATAAAATGCTGGATGGAAAACCAGTGTCTGGTATGGTGGCGTGGTCCTTGTAGTACACAGAGACAGGCCCGAGAATTGATTTCTGGTCCTGACCTGGCTACAAGGGCCTGATTATTATCCATTAATAGGACACAATAGGTTGTTATTGGCCTGCTTACTGGACATAACACCTTGAGAAGACATTTATGTATAATGGGGCTGAGAAATAACCCCACTTGTATGAAATGTGGTACTGAAGAGGAAACCTCAGTCCACATTTTGTGTGAGTGTGAGGCCTTGGCTTCACTCAGACATACACATCTGGGTTCCTTCTTTTTGGACCCTGAGGATATTAGGAAACTAAGTACAGGGGCCATCTGGAACTTTACCAAAGGAATGGGGCTCCTCTAATGTAGTACAGAACATGGGGCACAAAGGGCCTGTCCTAAGGCCTAGGTGTATCGGGCCTGGAAGGGCTTGAATCCAAATACCATTCAACTCAATTCAATACCCTCTGCTTTAATCAATTCTGTTGCGATTTGCTCAATACTTGTGATTTGTGTCTTTTAAGCTTTTCAATAGCCATCTCAACCTAAAGGCACTGGGCTCAGGCACAAGGGTCTCTGCTGCATGTATTTCTGCCTGCCTAATAACAATAACACCATGTATTCAATAGTTGAGAGAAATGGTTCCTCCACCTAGCCAAATACTGTGGGTGTCTGTAACAAAATCACTCTTTACTACATTATTTCTAGGCTGGTAACCCACCTTAAAATCTCAGATATTTTTGATCTTATTGTTATTTGCAAGCTCATCAATTTTAGGTTTCATATATTTCTTCTTTTTGGTCCTGAAATGTCTCCTAGCTTCGCGTTTTACCTTGTTTATATTACTTACATTACTTTGGTTTGGATACCGTAACCACTGCATTTTAGCCCGCTTCCTTTGATGTAAATACCATCATCATTCCTCATCAAACCATGGTTTATGCTGCTTCAGTTCATACAGACCTAGACTCTTTTTAGCCGCAGTTTTGACATTCTCCTCACAGTTTTGCCAAGCCCTCTTTCTGTCCTTGCTAAATGTATCTCAGACAGTGGATAATGTTCAATGTATCTGCACTAGGGACCTAGTGAAGTCATGCACCTACAGCTCTATAGCTGGGCTTGGCTTTGTGTACTATGAAGGCCCAAGTAACTTCTTCTTAAGGCTGAATTCATGTTCTAAAATTAATCTTGCTCCCACAGTCATTAATATGAATGACAGATCACTCATTGTAACACTTGAATTAAGAAATTAAACTGAATACCAGTAATTAAGAACTGAAACCATGTTAGAATGTTTATTAAAACACAGTCTTACACAACAAATATACAAGTTTTCTAGGTAACTAGTTTTGGCTTTGTTAACAAGCCATCATTGGACCTTTTTCTTTATCATGACCATTCAATGAAACTTATCTTTGTGCAATTACACAGTTTATAAAATTTCGCTGGACATACTTGACAAAGAAACAGGTCCAATGATGGCTTATTAACGAAGCCAAAATTAGTTCCCTAGAAGGCTTGTATATGTGTTGTGTAAGACTGTCTTTTAACCCTTATCCTGCTAATGTGGAGTATAGGGTGAGCTCTTAATAATGTCAGCAGATGGCAGATGGGATTTAACTTGGCGTTTAAGAGGTTATGAAACATTCAAATAAAGCTCAATGGGGACGAATCACTTTAAGATTGAAAAGTAATTAGTTCTGCAAGAAAATGTATCAATATTGGTATGAACACTACATAACAACAAACATGCAATAATGTATAGTGAAATTAAAATATATATCCCAGTTCTACCCAAGCCTGAAGCTCTAATGTATGCTGTTTAATGGTTTCAGTAAATGCATTTTACTGCATCTGTTCTTTTTCTAAATGTCAGTGAACATAGTCCTAATTCCCCATCCACTAATATGTGAACTTTCCATGTGATAAAACTTTTGATTCCTCTCCTTACTGAGACCAATGAGCTAACTAAAAGCATATGGCCACAAGCACTGTAGTTGGAAATGATGCATTTCTTATCATGACTTCAAAAGGAGGCAAAAAATGTACAATAACATGCTTTGTGACATTTTCATCATCAAGTATCCACTTTATTGTTTACACAGTCTTTACATTTCAGCTGCAAAAAATATAACAGCTTCATAGAAGTCACTTTTTGTGTTAATAATATAAATCTCACATCACAATGATAAACTATTCATACATATAAGTGCCTACACAAACATGAAAAAATTAACAAAAGAATAAAACCATTTTATGATACAAATGCAAAACAGTACTGTGACACAGCAAGAACACAAAATCAGTATTAGAATGCATCAACCTCGTCTTCCACAAAACTGCTTCTGCTTCAACAGCAACAATATGCTCTGCAGCACAGCGGTATATTTATATAAGGTGTCATAAATTGCAAGATGACTTGTAGAACAGTTTCAATTGCTGCCCCTAATTATGGGCAAAAGAATTTTTAAAGCTGTAACTAGAATACATAAAAACAGCAAATGCGGATGGTTTTATCAAGCACCATGTCTAAATACAACATTTCTTGAATATTTTACCAAGTCTGAATGTGACTAATTGATGACAACAACCTGACCAGCAGGATTTAAATATTATGCTGCTGCAATACGTATCACTAGAAATATATAAGCATTGTTTAAAAATTTACCGCAATTGCTGACAAGTGGATTAATTCATAGAGTTCAACCTTAATGTTTTCAATTAACATGAGCACATAAATTGTATGATTTACAGCATGAATTAAACACAAATCAGTGCTACAAGAGATAAGCATTTTTAAAAGCCAAAGTAAATTACATATATTTCAATTACATTCAACACAATTTTCAAGCTTTCTCTCTTCTCAATGCAAATAAGATTTTAGGCTTAAAAAGACATGATTCCACAATGTTTGAAGCTTATCTGTTCAGCAAACTTACATGTGTTAAGTACAAGGGATTACTTTGTGACACAGATTATGATACAAATGCAAGACATATTGAACTTACCATAAATCCCTATACAATACAAATGCATACATAAGTCTTTTTGTATTCCTTGAAAACAGCATTTGCCACCCGTAATACAACTATATTTAAAAGTGAGTGTTGCAAATGAGGGCAATAAATTTGTTTTAAATTTATATAACTGACTTTGGTGTGTACGACCAAGTTTCCCAATTGTAAAGTACCATATAAGTTGCTATACAGATGCAGTCTAGAAGTAATGAAGGAAACATTTTCACTCTGGAGATACCATTATTGCCACAGAAAACTAAAACATTCAAAACGGTCTTGAAGTTCATTAACCCTTATGGTGAGCTCCAAATAATGCTAGCAAAGGGCAGATGGGATTTAACTTGGTGTTTAAAGGGTTAAGAACAAATGAAATTCTGATATGCCCAGTTTGTTATGCAACTGAATAGTTTCTGGACTGACCAAAATATGACCTACTGCTGCTAGCACAAACTTCTACTATTAGATGTAGACAGAATACAGTCTGCTTTGTCATATATGCTGTGCACATGTGATTGTTGAGTAATGTCTTGTTAAGTACAAGTGTGAGTTGTTATATTTATAACTCTAGCATACCTAGACATGGAAGAATAGCAGGTCTGCATCACACTTTATTTAAGCTCAAAAAATATTCTACAGAAATTTCTGAAATTTTGAAAATAGTTGTTGGAACAGAAAATGGGAGAACACAACGTTTTGAGCATTTCTCCAAGTTCAAAAGTGGCATGACCTCTGTTGCAGATGCTGAATGCTAAGGATGTACATCAACAGGCTAAACAGATGAAAATGTGGATTAAGTGAAGGTCCTTGTCCTCCAAAACAGAAGAATGACTATCTATGGAGTTGCTAACATGTTAGGAACTTCCCTTGGGTCACTTTAGACCATTCTGAAAGACAAAGGACCTGAGAAGTGGTATTCAGGGGACTGATTCCATGCACACTGTGTTTATCTGTGTATGAATTTCTGGCTAAAATCAAAATGACTGTTTAGGAACAATGTCCCCACTTATCAGATTTCACACTGTGGGACTACTCAATATGACATTACAGGGAACGTGATTTAATAGCATCACCATGAATGAAGCAAAATCAAGGGATCCATTTGCCAAGTTTCAAACAATTCACTTAAAAAAAAAAAGCTTCAAATGGCAATGCAATCAATGGACTCACTCTACAAAGTTCCAACAACACCCACTTGATCGTATCACATAAATTACACAAAATCCAATTTTATATACCCAAAAAAATTAAGATAATGCAGTTTGCTCAATAAGACAATGGTTTAGCCATAAAAGACATTAACTTCACAATATTCACCAGTGTAGCAGAAGTTACAGATCTTAGCAATTTTTTGGTCCATGTCAAATGAACACGGCATTGATATTGGTAGTCTCCAGGAGTCCACCTCATAATCATTTTATAAGGGAAATTTATATTTTTCTTGTAAGAGAACAATACGTTTCTACACATTTATATATTAGTGAGATATGTCACATGGATTATGAGGCATTCAGGTTAGTTCTTCCATTGAACAGAATAACTGAGTGGGCGAGCTAGAGAGGGAGTTTTACCACAACAGTCCAGACATTCATTTTCTGTATTTCTACATTGTGCTGCCATCTATGAAGTGAGGTGAACTTACATGTGCATAAGTAGCCCTCATTTTTCTCTGTGTTAAGTCACATGTACTAAAATACCTAATATCTCAAAAATTTTTAAATGTGGCAAATACCCTCTCTGACTCACCTACTCTATTATCTGGTACCTGATCTCCCACTCTGAAATCCATCACCACCCACATTTTGAATAACTGCTGTGAAACATGGGAGAATACTTCCTTCAGTATTAGCATAAGACAGAAAGAAATAATTTATCAATCCACAGATCTTATTCATAACTAAAAATCTGAAGCAGAATATCTGACTGAATTATAGACGAAACACGGCAAGAACTGGAACACTAACCTGAATCATATCCACCAAAAATGTAAAAAGTGACTCGCAAAGACTAAAATATTTTCTGGGTTCCTCCCATTCCTTCAAGTAGACAAGCCTTCAGTATTAATGAAAAATCCAAGTGTCTGAATGAGATATCACATTGCATTCTACTTAACATCCCGACTTTCTTATATACATACTCAATATTACAAATTTTAATATTCAACAAGCTACACCCATATGAATTTAAAAAAAAAAAACTGAGTGTGCACCACAGGTGTAGTATAATATATGCAAGGGAGATTAGGATAATATAATAATTTAAGAATAAAAAGAAGCAGGTCCTGCTTTATATAGGGCTGGAAATGAATTCAATCTGAAAGGACCCTTTGTTTCATTTGAGGCCTTGATATATTCAAGCATAATATCTAAACTAACGCAATCGTTTACTGATTTGAGTAATAAGATCATCAACTCGAGCAGAGGCTCCTCGGAACTTAGCCGGCTCTGGACCAATCATCTGTATGAGTTGTGGGACATCTTGCTGTGATATCTGACAGAAACGATTCAGAGCTTTCATGCATCGGAAGAGGTGCTCTTCTGGTGGATTGCTGTTGAAATACTGCAGCAGTGCCATTGTCAACTCCACAGCTACATCATCGAATACCTGTACAGCACAGATATTACTCCTATAAGACACTAGGAACTCTTTTGACAGACAGACACAACTATATTTTGCAGGTTTAAAAAGAGATAAAACTGCTGTAAATCTGCCAATATTTGTATATACTTGACTGAAATAATGCCAGCACAATAAATCTGAATCATGATTACACAAGAGAACACTCTGAATGTAAGAACTGAGCTTTATAAGCAGCACATATTTAAATGTTTCCATGGAACTGGCATCTACAACTGAAGACGCAAGTCTTCTTGGACGTGGTGATGTGTCATTCACCCTCTTCACACAATTCACCCATTGACACAGCATCACATCCCACTAGACTTACATCTTCAGCAACACTGCTGTAAGAATCTCAGCTCTCACAGTAATGTCAGCAATATTTGCAAAACATTTTATACGAACTATGTGTGTAAGACTCATAAACAGAAAGCATACAGATCACTGTAACAGCTCTGCAAACCAACAGGTGTTTTGTATATTCTGGGATGCTGTGCAGCATCAAAGAGTAATTTGTTACTGACATCCTAGACCCCTGATGATGGGACCAACATGCAGCCCTCACACATAAGTAACAAACTACCCAAAAGCATAATATCCCAGAAAATGTATGACCTCAGCTACACCACAGCAACAGCCTAAAATCTCACATCAGAGATGCATTATCCCAACATAATTGGATAGTTTCTCATTGCTTTCATCTTATCTGTATCCATGATTTCAGACTTGTCTGACACTTCAGTCACAGTACATTCAGTTTTGGTTTAGGTAATTCATAACACTGTAATTTTCAACTTTCATCTCAGGTAGTAAACATCAGCAGCAGTCAGCAAGGGTAAAACCCTGAGCCTATCACTCAGTATGCCAAAAAATGCATAAAATATCCTAATCCATAATTTTCTGTACTAACTTTTTCCTGCATTCTTAGAACATGATTTGAGACTCACTGTAACAGACAATGCTAAGTTCCATACATTATCTTACAAAAGATGGCGTCGAGTAGCAAGCACAGTTTGATCGAGAGAGGAAAATTTTTTTTCAGTGTACAGATGATATGAGTGTGGAAAAAGCTTTTGAAATTAACCACCAGGGTTCTGAAAGAAAAGTAATAACTGAAGAACTTGAAGACCTACAAAGGGATACGGTAGAACTCAAACAAGTTCTGAGTTCAATAAAAAGGTGTTCTGTGAAGGAAGTGATACTATCAGAAACTAATCTTATTTCAGCCAAGATAGACAGTTTGAAAGACCTAACAGTAGATAATACAGACAATGTAATACCATGGTCAGATGTATTTACTGGAAGAAAAAAAGCATCATCTACGTTACAGAATAAACCTCGCCAAATGCCGGTGATTAACAACCGCTATGACCTATTTTCTCTCAATGAAAGATATGATAGTGAAACAATCAGTTCAAGTGCAGGGCAACAACTTAAAAGTAGAGGTGATTACAACAAGAAAACTTCAAACAAGAAACAGAATAAGATTATAATTTTAGGAGACAGTCACGTGAGAGGCTGTGTCCAGGAGGTGTAACATAACCTAAGACAAGATTTTGAAGTTCAAGGGATACTGAAACAGGGAGCAAATGCTGAAATAATAGTCAATACATCAACAAAAATCACTGGTAAACTCACAAAAAAGGACATAGTAGTTGTGTGGGGTGGCACACGGGACATACGGAGAAATGAAACGGAGAAAGGGCTTCATCAGATAATAAACTTTGTTACAAATCATAATC
>Ga0123355_10008000_pt1 | contig 15940 bp, 13 predicted proteins | sample TergutEmb28metaG_3_FD_89872 | JGI IMG/M metagenome (GOLD analysis project Ga0123355, IMG submission 89872) | Embiratermes neotenicus P1 segment gut microbial communities from Petit-Saut dam, French Guiana - Emb289 P1 | ecosystem: Host-associated > Arthropoda: Insects > Digestive system > Gut ...
CAATTATGCGCCAATTGAGGAGGTATTGACGCAGCTTGCCAAGAGGCAAGCAAGGAAATGCCAACGAAAAGTGGCGTATAATTGACCGCCAAAGCGACGTTGTCGCCTATGAACACAGCTTCTTAAGGGGGCAACGCATTATGATGATATACCCATTTAACACCACGCACATACTGATGATTATCCTAATGCCAGTACTTATTTTTACTGTCATTAACATCGCGCTGTCTAAGCGTGAAGAAAAGACAATGGCCACTGTACTACTACTGATAAGCGCATTTAATGCCGGGCTATATATAGTCTATAAATTTGCTCAAGTGGCAGACCCGAATTTTCATTTTGATTTATTAACCAACTTGCCCCTTCATTTTTGCAATATTAATCTGATACTTATCCCATTGGCTATATACACCAAAAACAAGACCCTCATGGCGTATCAAGTATACTTTGGTACCCCACTTGCGGGGCTTGCGCTTATTACCGTGTATCCCGCATTTATAGGGACATCTATTTTTGGTTTTACTACCTTTGTTTATTTCTTCTATCATAGCATGCTGTTTGCCATTCCGCTTATACTAATCAAGCTGAGGCTGTTTACTCCATCGTTCAAAAATATATTGCAGCCGACTTTGATGCTGGTTGCATTGACTTTTTTCATGCACATGTTTAATGTGGTTTTAAGGGCTACCGGGCTTGCTTATGGGGCTAATTATTTTTTTACGTTTGGGTTGGAGGGGGACTTTTTTACGGAGCTGCTTTGGGGTATTATTCCGTTTAATTTCTTCTTTCTTCTGCCTTCACTGCTACTGTTTGCGCCATATGTTCTTATTATTACTTTGCCTTTTCACTTATCGGCAAAGGCAAGGCAATGACCACCCCGGCGCTACGCGCCACCCCTCCAAGGAGGGGAATTTAGGATTGCCACAAGCTTATTCCCCTCCTTGGAGGGGGATTTAGGGTTGCCGTAAGCTTATTCCCCTCCTTGGAGGGGTGGCGCCGAAGGCGACGGGGTGGTCAGTCCTACACAACGAGGTCAGCCTCATAGCAACAAGCTCAATCCTACACAACGAGGTGAATAATAAATGATACGACCAATGCAATTATCAGACATACCCCGCGTAGCCGAAATCCATATATTTAGCTGGCGGTGCGCATACAGGGGGATTATTTCGGACGAGCATCTGTTTAATGAATTAAGCGTTGTCAAGCGAATAGAAAGACTCGAATCACTTTTGCGAGACAAAGCAGATATATGGAGCGGTAGCGATAACTATGTATATGACGACGGCATCATTAAGGCATTTTTATCAATAGGCCCATGCCGGGACGAGGATAAACCAAAGGCCTTTGAACTGGGCGAGATATATGTAGACCCATGCCTGCAAGGGGGCGGCATAGGTACCGCACTAGTCCTATACTGCGAAGAGATAGCCGCAAAGCGCGGCTACGATGAAATCATCCTGTGGACTTTTGAAAAAAACGCCCACGCAAGAGCTTTTTACGAAAAGCTAGGCTATACCCTAGACAGCGCAACCCAAATAGTAGAGCCCTACGGGGCCGTAGGCGTGCGATATAGCAAAAACCAATGATATTTCGAATATTTTACTTTATCACAAAAATACATAAAAGAATGAATGTTCTATTGGCACAATAACAAAATTTAATATCCTATTGACAAACAAAATCCACTTACTATAATCAAAATCACAAAATGTAACGTTTCACTTTTGAATACCTTATGAGTATTTATGCTATTTCAAGTGAGCGTCTGAATTTTTAAGGAGGAAAGTAATGCGTATTAGTAAATTTGTTAGCATGGTGCTGGCGGGACTGTTATTGGTCTTTATTATTGCGGCTTGCGGCACAGGCAACAACGATCCGGCTCCCGCAACCCCGGCTCCAGATCAGCCACCTGCAGCCGCAACCCCAACACCGGAGCCAACACCGGAACCTGACGTGGAAGTTATCCGCCCGGACGAAGAAACAATCCTGGCCAGGCTCGAAGCCGCAAATCCGGTTGCACAATCGTGGCCACTTACAACTACAGCCGGCCCGCACTTTTCTATTATGATACAAATCGGCGGCGCAACCGTTGAATGTATCATCGATAACGAGTTCACGTTCTGGTATCAAGAGCAAACCGGCGTGGAAATCGATTGGCAGGTTGTACCAAGCGGCATGGGTGACGCAGCACAACTTAGGATTGCATCAGGCGACTTGCCATGTGCTTTTGTTGGCGGCCTTGGTAACATCTTAATACAAGAACTTGCTATGCTTGACGGAGTACTTGTACCGCTTACGGATTACATCTTTGACTATGCGCCCAACATCGTAGACATGTTGCTCACAACTTCTCAGGCACGGGATATGTCTTTCTTGCCGGACGGCGAGATTTATTCTCTACTTAGAGTTTACGACACCCTCAACGAGCAAATCACAAAGCGCGCATGGGTATACGAGCCTTGGCTTGAGTTGTTGGACTTAGATTTACCGGAAACAACAGAGGATTTCTACTACATGCTTACCAGATTTAGGGACGATATCCCCGGCCTTATAGGCGTACCCGAAGTCGTACCTATGGCGGGAGCGCTTCAAGGCAACCCAGCTAACAACGAGCCTACTTCTTTCCTCATGAACTCATTTGGCTTCTATGCCCGTGGCACCAATATGATGAGAGAAAATGGCGTTGTATCCTTTATCCCCAATACCGAAGGTTACCGCGAAGGCCTGCGTTTTATGAGAAGGCTTGTAGAGAGCGATCTCCTTACAACAGAGACATGGACCATCAACCGCGGCGGCCTTATGGCTATGACCGAAGGTGGAGACCAAAATATTGTTGGCGTAGTAACAGCTATGTATTGGGGTCACTTTACAACAGAGGGCGGCCCTCTTGGCCGTGATACCGAGTTTATTTCTATCCCAGTACTTGAAGGGCCACAAGGCGTGAGATACGCTTATGACCGTGGCATGCTTGTAAACAACGGCTTCCTTACCGTTACCACAGAAGCACAAGATGTTGCCCTTCTTATGCAGTGGATGGATTGGTTATACTGCCCATTCGGCCAAGCCGAATACGGGATGATGGCTAAACTCGGCCCCGAAGGTGTGGGCTGGAGACATGCAGAACCAGGCGAGCTCGACCCCTTTGGCAACCAGGCATACTTCGCTTTCCTGCGTCCCAACGATGCGCGCCAAAGCGACGCGTGGTTTAACGCAATGGGATACTTCTGGCCATTTGAATTTGTTAACGGTATCGTAGACGATTTCATGAACAGGAAAGAGTCCTTCGGCGGCCAAGAAACCTACCGCAACTACTTGCCATTCTCTGCTTTTGATTTGAGGATGCCAATGATGTATGTACCGTTCCACTTGCTAGAAGAGTTTGCAAGATTGCAAGAAGTTATATCTCACGGCACAACAGGCGAAGTTATGCTGCACCAAAACCGCTTTATCATGGGCGAGCTTTGCTTAGACAACGATTGGGATGCCTATCTTGCCACCCTCGAAAGGTCAGGCTTGCCGCGCCTTATCGAAATATGGCAGTACAAGTATGACCAGTATCGCGCAATGCAAGGCTATTAATATTTATATTTTGAATTAGTTAAAGGGGCTGGCAACAGCCCCTTTACTTCGCACTGCGCAAACAGCGCGGTCCCGCAGAGAAGCGAGGAAGCGTAACGGGGGTTAATCCCCCGTGGAGCGGCGGGGTTTGGGGCGGAGCCCCATTAAAAAGGAGGCGACGGATGGACAGCGCAAAGCCCAAAAAAAGCTTTCTAAAAGCCGTTCAACGGGAGTTGCTTAAGAATTGGCAGCTCTATATTTTACTTATTATCCCCGTAACATATGTAATCGTTTTTTCTTATATTCCAATGGCTGGGCTTAGGATAGCCTTTACTAACCACCGTCTTGCCCAGGGTTTATGGGAAGCACCTATACACCCAGAAGGTGCGTTTCACCATTTTAGGCAATTCCTTGGCAACCCGCGTTTTTGGGAATTGTTTAACAATACTATTATCCTTAGTGTTTATGGGATGGTAGTTGGTGCGATTATGCCCCTTGCCCTTGCGCTGGTTGTAAATAACCTCGTAATACTCAGGTTTAAGAAAACCGTGCAGATGGTAACCTACGCACCCCATTTTATTTCATCTGTTGTTATAGTTGGTATCCTTGTGCAAATCTTTGGCGTGCGCACAGGCTTTATTAATAACGCGTTGTTTGCCATGGGTTTCGACCGTATAGACTTTTTTGCGAGGCCGGGCATGTTCCGCCATATGTTCGTGTGGTCGGGTGTATGGCAGTCCAATGGGTTTAATGCTGTAATTTATATAGCGGCTCTTGCGGGCATAGACCCGCAATTGCATGAAGCCGCCGTTGTAGACGGCGCAAGCAGGCTAAAGCGCATATGGCATATAGACTTGCCTGGTATTATTCCTACATTTATGATACTGCTTATACTTTCTACAGGTAGCATATTAAACTCGGGAGCTGCCAGGGTTTTGCTCTTCCAAAACCCGCTTAATATCAGCCACTCCAGAGTTATAGACACATATTTATTTGAGCGGGGGCTTGGCATGGGTATCCCCGGTGGCGGCGGCGGGATGCCGCAGTTTGCTTATGCCGCTGCTGTTGGATTAAGCCAATCCGCAATTGGGTTGGTACTGGTGCTGGCGGTAAACAAATTTTCTAAAAAACTAACAGAGACCGGACTTTGGTAGAAAGGAGGACCTGAAATGAAGCGTTATGGAACAATTAGAGAGTCCAAGACGGACCAGATTTTTCAATATTCTGTAAATACTATTGCGGTGCTTGTGCTTATCATCACGATGTATCCATTGATTTTTGTATTGTCGGCTTCCATCAGTTCCCCTTTTGACTTGATGGCTGGCAGGGTTTGGCTTTGGCCTCTTAATCCTAATTTGGATGGATACAGGGTTGTGCTTGCGTTTGATAGATTTTGGTCGGGCCTGTACAACAGCTTCTATATTACTATTATTGGTACGCTTATTAACCTAACTGTTACTACTATTGCGGCATATCCTCTATCACGTAAAGACTTAAAGCTTAGGAAGCCGATTCTGTACATGTTTGTTTTTACAATGCTATTTTCTGGCGGTATGATACCTACGTTCTTGCTTGTGCGTGACTTGGGACTTATTAATACCCGTTGGGCGGTTATGATACCCAATGCGATGAGTATGTTCAATTTTATGGTTATGCGCACATTTTTCGAAAACCAGATACCCGCGGAGATGCACGAGTCCGCAAAGATGGATGGCTGCTCGGACTTTAGGTATATCTGGAGTATATTGCTGCCCCTTTCTAAGCCGATACTTGCGGTTATGACGCTGTTTTATGCCGTGGCTCATTGGAATTCGTTTTTTGGGGCGATAATTTATATCCGCGACCGCAGCCTTCATCCATTGCAGGTAATTCTTAGGGAAATCCTGCTGCTTCATCAAGAGACACAAATGCTTGAGGGCGTGAGCCATGCGGAAGCGGCTTTCCTTGCGGAACAGATGCGCTATAGCTTGATTGTTATTGCTAGCATACCGCTTTTGATACTATATCCGTTTGTGCAGAAGCATTTTGTTAAGGGTGTTATGGTTGGGGCGGTTAAGGGGTAGGAATGGATTAAGACCTTGGGGCTCTGCCCCAAACCCCGTAAACTTTTTGAAAAAAGTTTAATCAAAAACTTTATAAGGAATGCGCGTACGCGCATTCTGACGTGTAAACTAATTTTACTTTGACAAAGAAAAGTGCGCTTGGAAGCTTGGATTTCCTCCACGCGCACTTTTTTATTGCGGTTTTGGCCCTAATGGTAAAAGCGATCCGACCCAGTAATTATGCGGTTTTATGCGTTTGCGAAAGGAGTATCTCATGAAAACAACGGAGCTTATCAAAGGTACAGAGTATGTCGACCATGATAAATGCCATGACGGTGTTGGCATTTACAGGTGCAAGGACTTGATTAAGGCTATGGATAAAGGCGGCAGGCAGTATATTAAGTTTATCCATGATGATATTGTGCTTCCGGGGACGACATTTGGGAATCACATGCACAAAAGTGATGCCCCTTTGGAGGAGTGGTATTACTGTGTTTCTGGCAGGGGGATTATGCATCTTGATGGTAAGGAATATGACTTCTTGCCCGGCGATATAAGCGTTTGCCGGGCAAACGGTACCCATGGGCTTGTAAACAACACCGATGAAGATTTACGGATAATTGTTATTTACGCTTCGCCAATAGAGGCATAATAGTCAATTTTGTGAGTAAACGCAGCCAAAACGATAATAAGAGAGCGAGTTGAAATCATGAAAAGAGCAGAGTTTATGCGCGGCAACTACGGCCTTATGACCCATTGGCTCCACTCCCCTGTGGATACTTCGGTGGAAGGCGAAGACCTAAGCGCTATGGTAAAAGAGTGGAACGAGCGTGTAGATGCCTTCGATGTGCGCAAACTGGCGTCTCAGTTGGCCGAAACCAAGGCCAAGTGGTTTATCATGACCATTGGGCAAAATACCGGGTTCTACTGTTCGCCCAATGCTGTTTATGATGAAATCGTAGGGTATCCTGAGTCGAAATGTTCTAAGCGAGACTTATTCAAAGACCTTGCCGCAGAGCTTAAAAAATACGGGATAAAAACTCTGGCGTACTTGCCCAGCGGCGCACCTGACCGCGATACCCAAGCCATGGAGCGGTTAGAATGGACAGATGGCTCTATGCGTGACGCGGACGGCGCATATATGCGCTATGGCAACGGATATCGCATGTACAAGCCCGACCATAGGCTTGCCAACTTCCAAAGGAAATGGGAGCGGGTTATTGCCGCGTGGGCAAAAAACTGGGGGGGCTTGTGTGCCGGATGGTGGGTAGACGGTGCTTATTTTTCCGATGCTATGTACAGACATGCCGAGGAACCCAATTTTCATAGCCTTGCGGCAGCTTTGCGCGCGGGAAATCCCGATGCGGCCATCAGCTTTAACCCAGGTATTTATCGTATGGACAACCCAACAATCCAAAGCGAGGTTGAGGACTATAGCTCTGGTGAGTTAAACTCGCTGCTATTTACCCCTTTTGGCAGAAATAAAGGCCCTGCTGAGTATGCCCAAGGCAAAATTGGCACGGCGCAGATGCATATACTAACCTTCCTTGGGGGCAACTGGGGCCAAGGCCCGGCCCCTCGTTACCCGGAGGATTTATGTCTTGCGTGGACTAAATATATCATAAACGGAGGCGGCGGGGTTACTTGGGATATCCCTATCAGCCAAACCGGTGAAATCCCAGTGGATTTTATGCCGCTTCTGTGTACATTGGGTGATTCTTTAGCTTCGGAGGTTAAATAACATGAATTTACTTCATCTACCGGTAGAAATCCGGCTTACAAGCGGCCAACCCGCCGCTGATGGCGATTTTATCATTACAAAGTCTTACTCCGCCAACGGAGACAGGCTTAGAGTAAATATCAAAAATGTTTCCGGCCAGCCACAACGAATCAAAGAAATCGCCCTTATCGCAGGCGAAGCCCCTATCCCAGCCGATACCAAGTACTACGGCGAAGGCTATCACATGCTATGCCAGTATCGCGGCGATATGCAAAATACTGAAATCATAGGCGCGTACAAAAGCGATAAGCTCTTCTTCCACCTCGAAGACAACCCTCATGACAAAGACTTGCTGCTGACATACTACCTGCTGGAGCTCACTTTCGCCAAAGGCGGCCATACATTGCTTGCTTTCGCGTCCTGCCACAAGTTCCTTGGCAAGTTCAGGTTTGGCACAGGATACGTAGAGGCGGTTATGGATGCCGAAGACCTGCTGCTGCAACCCGGCGAAGCCTGGGATATGGAGGAGTTGATAGTCTCCTCCGGTGATAAGTCCCCTCCCCTATACGACGCTTTAGCAAGCGCTATCAACCAAAACCACCCGCCGATGAAATATCACGAACCAGACAAAATCCACACGGGCTGGTGCTCCTACTACTGCGTTGGCATTTTCGACCCAGAAGCTCTGTACCAAAATGCCGAGGCTATGGCCGCACGCATCCCGGAGCTGGAGATGATTCAAATAGACGCAGGCCTTAACACCAAAAACGGTGATTGGAGTTCGTTTAAGTTTGACGATGATCTTGCCGCCGCCTGTAATAAAGTCCGCGAAAAAGGCGTTATTGCCGGGGGATACTACTCACCGTTTATAGTAGACAAAGACTCCGACCTAGCCAAAAACCACCCAGACTGGCTGGTAAAAGACGAAGACGGCAACCCCACCAACCGCCGCTGCTACAAAAAAGACTGGTTTATCCTGGACGGTAGCCACCCCGAGGCCAGGCAAAACCTGAAAAAACTAATCCGCTATATGTATGACGAGTGTGGTTTACGCTATTTCAAGCTAGACTTCCTGTCTTATGGCGCGCTGCCCGCAGGTCGCCGCTACGATGAGACTAAGACCAGCATAGAGGCTTATCGCATGGGCATGAAGGCCATGCTGGAAGAAGTGGGCAACGATAGCTTCGTGCTTGCTTGTAACGCGGCCTTTTGGCCGACTTTGGGTCTGGCCCACGGCAACCGCTCTACTAACGATATCTTCCGGGCGTGGAAGCAAGTCCATGGCAACGCGCTTGAGCAGTTTTATCGCAATTGGCAGCACCAAAAGCTATGGGTTAACGACCCGGACGTTATTGTATTAGAAAAACTGGACATCACACGTCGCGCAACGGCGGGCGGCCCAAGCCTGCGCCCAAGCATCCTGACAGACGATGAATTTGAGTTTCACAAGGCATTTGCCATTGCCTGCGGCGGCATGATATTAAGCGGCGACTTATTGCACCAGATAAGTGACGCAAACATTGAAGTGCTCAAGAAAATGATGTCCGCCATGGGCGAAGCCGCTGTTTTCGATAGCACCGAGTTTGAAATTGGCCGCTTTAATACCAAAGATTTATTATGCCTGTTTAACTGGCAGGATGAAGCTAAAACCATATCCGTACCACTTGCAAATGGCGTAAGCATTAGTGATTTTTGGACAGATGAGTGTCTGGGCAAGCACACCGGCACTTTTGAAATCAAGCTGGCAGGCCATGGCGGCAGGGTGCTTAAGCTGACGTAAAAGTTATGCTTTTAAACAACCACCCCTGTCGCCTGCGGCACCACCCCTCCGCGGAGGGGAATTTTGGATGCATCCGACCTAATTCCCCTCCGCGGAGGGGTGGCGCGTAGCGCCGGGGTGGTTAGCCCTACAAATACCCAATAACATAACAATCACAACACCAAAATAAAAGGAGGCTATACATGATAAAAGACTGTGGCCAACCATGGTTTAAAGAAGCACGCTACGGCATGTTCATCCACTGGGGCTTATACGCCCTACTAGCCGGCAAGTACAAAGGCCAAGAAAACCCCGGCATAGGCGAGTGGATTATGAAACGCATGAACATCCCCGTTGAGGATTACGAAGCCCTAGCCAAAGACTTCAACCCAGTAAACTTCGACGCAGAAAAATGGGTACAACTCGCCAAAGACGCGGGCATGAAGTACATGGTCTACACCGCAAAGCATCACGACGGCTTTGCCATGTTTAAATCCGATTGCAGTCCGTACAATATAGTAGACGCCACCCCCTTTGGCCGCGACGCTGCCAAAGAATTGGCCGTGGCCTGCAAAAAAGCTGGCATAGTGTTCGGCTTTTACTACTCACAGGCCCAAGACTGGCATCATCCCAATGGCTATGGCTATGGCCCTGTACCCGACAAAGACAAAAATTTCCGTCAATACCTAGACGATAAATGTAAGCCCCAGCTCAAGGAGCTACTAACAAAATACGGCGACATCGGCCTGATATGGTTTGACACCCCGCAAATCATGTCGTACGAGCATAGCAAGGAAGTCAAGGATTATGTAAAAAGCATACAACCCAATTGCATAGTAAGCGGCCGCATAGGCAACCAGCTTGGTGAGTACATGAGCACCGGAGACAACCGCATACCCATCGCGCCCTTTATAGGAGATTGGGAAGTACCCGCCACCCTCAACGACACCTGGGGCTACAAAGAAAACGACCATAACTGGAAAAACCCTGCCGATGTACTGCATCTTATGCTTAAAATCAACAGCCGTGGTGGTAACTACCTGCTTAACATCGGGCCAGACGGTGTGGGCAATATCCCAAAGCCCAGCGTCGATATCTTACGAAAAGTAGGTGAGTTTGTAAAAGCCAACAGCAGCGCTGTTTACGGCACAAAGCCGGTGGTAGGCTACCCCTATGATATAGAAAACTTCATACTAACAGCCAAAGACCATCATCTATACCTAAGCTACTTGGGTAACCGCCCCACAAAGTTGCATTTGACCTTGCTCGATTCCAAGGTAAAAAAGGCAACGATGCTTGCCACAGGCGAGCCTATACCCTTTGAGGCATCTTGCGCACCTGCGTCAAAGGTCAATAGAGTAGTTTTCGACACGCCGGCCAACCCACCCTGCGAGTTTTTTAATACAATCGACATAGAAATCGAGGATCGAGAGCCGGTTTTTGGAAAACTTGAAAATCTATAAACAAAAAAACGGCCCCAGATTTTTCTGGGGCCGTTTATATATTTTATTTTGTATAACTTTCGGCGGCAACAACCTATGCCAACATATCAAGAGTTTTATTTCTAAGCGAATCAACCCATATACCTTGCAATGACCCAAATTCCTCGCTTATACTGCAATTTTTATCGCTTTGGTAAGAACGTTTCTCAACTTCCTCGCTTATAAACAAGCGTGTATCCATTGCTAGCATAACATCAAGTATACTAATGGTTTGTGGAGCCTTTGATAAGCGATAGCCGCCATTCTTCCCTCTTATAGAATGAGCGATCCCGTTATGCTCTAACTTCTTTAAAATTTTATATCCAAAGTCCAGTGGCACATATTCTTTAGTACAAATAGACTTTACTGTTTGTTTCTCCATATCACATAGGGACCGCACTACGCGCAGTGCGTAATCTCTTTCTTTGGTTAAGAACATAGTCTGCCACTCCTTATCATCATGTCGTGTATCTATTATACATGTGGTTTGTGGAACAGTTTTGTCCAAATTGTTGCGCCCTTGCGGCTATATTGTGGCAATTTAGTGGCAATAAGTTCACCAGTGCAAACCTTTTGCATTACATAATTTCGTTGTATACTTCTTAACACTAAATCTCTTGAAACGAGGTTGGACATGGATAATAATAGCGGTAAATACATACCGTTTTCAAAATTAATATCTTCCCTTTTGCTCCCGCTATTTATAGGTATTTTGGTCATGGGCGCAATCATCTACATGATTAGGAATGTTGCTTGCTCAACTTGCCCAGCTATGACGACAATATTAAACCTAAGCATTGTGATGTTTATACTCTTGTTAATCTCCCCAATTATTGTATTCATTTCCTTAACCAAGGCAAGGAGGAATGAAGCAGAAACACAGGCAACCCATGAGGTTTTCCTAAAATACGCTCCTCTTGCTATGACCATCTGGGACAAGGATCTAAAGCTTCGTATGGCAAGCGAGCAATCCGTTCAAAGATACGGACTATCTAATGCAGATGAATTTATTACACGATTCAACGAGCTCTCGCCTGAGTATCAGCCCTGCGGCATTTTATCAAGTAAAAAAGCGATAGATTATGTAATCAAAACGCTCAAAGAAGGCACTTGCACCTTCGAATGGATGCATCAGACCTTAAGCGGCGAACCCCTGCCCACCGAAGTCACATTGGTACGCTTTGCTCAAAAAGGGAAGCCATATGTTGCAGGTTTTGCTAAAGATAAACGGCCCGAAATACAAGCCCGGGAGCGGGAACTTGAAAATGCCGTAAACAGGCGGCTGCAAAGCATGATAGAGGCCATACCCCTAGGATGCTGCATTGCGGATGAAAGTCTCAATGTTTTGGATTGTAACAATGCAACTGTTGAGCTTTTTGGACTTAAAGACAAACAGGAGTATATAGACAGGTTTCATGATCTTTTTCCAGAATACCAACCTTGCGGGGAATTATCAAAAGCTAAGTTTGAAAAGCTGGTAGACAAAACATTCACGGAAGGGCCCATCAATTTTGAATGGATGCATCAGACATTGGACGGAGAGCCTATCCCCACCGAAGTACACCTTGTACATTCTATTGTCGACGGAAAACCCGTGAAGATTGGCTACCTGCGCGATTTACGTGACTTTAAAAAATATCAGGAAGCCGAACGCGAAGCCAACGACCGCATGAACCTCATGATCAATACAATCCCGCTGGTTGTTACTTATTGGGGGGCTGACCATTCTCTTAAAGGATGCAATCAGTTTGCATTGGATTTTTATGGCAAAAAAACTCTGGAAGAAGATTATGAGCAGGTGTACAGTGAGGTCCTTAAGGATACGATTTGGTTTGACAAGCTGGACGAAATTTTTGAAACCGGGTCAGCCAGCTTTATATTTGAAGATGGCAAGCATAATTTTTGGGAAATGGAAGGCGTACGTACAACATATAACGGTGAAGATGTTGTAGTAAACTACGGCAAAAATATAACGAGATTGCAAGAGCTTCAGGCAGAGCAGCGCCGAAGAGAGGTTGCGGAAGAAAGTAACCGCGCAAAAACCATGTTTATAGCTAATATGAGCCACGAGATACGCACCCCCATAAACAGCATCCTTGGCTATTCGGAGCTTGCGCTAGGGACTGCAAGCATAACTTCCACTCACGAATACCTGGAGAGAATCGTATCAAATTCAAAATGGCTGATAGACATAGTAAACGATGTGCTAGATATATCCAAGATAGAATCCGGACTATTGGAGCTTGAAGAAATACCATTTAGCATTCATAACTTAGCCGAGCGCTGCCAATCGTTGATACTTCCAAGCGCCCGAGAAAAAGATGTTAACCTAAATTTTAACGTCGAATCGTCCAACCTAAACGGGAAGCAATTGTTAGGCGACCCTACTAAAATTTGTCAGGTTTGCACTAATATTTTATCCAACGCCATCAAGTTTACTAATAACGGCGGAGCAGTTGTGGCCAATTTCGCAATAAGCGAGCTTGATAACGGCATGTACTCTTTAAAATTCGAGAGCAGAGACACAGGCATAGGCATGACCCAAGATCAAACTTCGCGTATATTTGACCCGTTTATGCAAGCCGACTCCAGTACAACCCGCAAATATGGAGGGTCGGGGTTAGGGCTTGCTATCGTTAAACGTCTGGTAGAAGCAATGGGCGGCGAGCTTCAGGTACAAAGCACACCGGGATTAGGCAGCAAATTCTCGTTTACAATAAATGTTACGGCCAAAGTCATCGAAAAAAGCACCTTCGATTCCCCTTCAGGGAAGACAGAAATATTAACAATGCCGGTTTTCGAAAAAAATGAGGTTCTTGTTGTAGACGATAATGATATGAACTTGGGTGTAGCCAGCGAGCATTTAAGGCGGGTTGGATTAATACCAACGGTAGCAACCAATGGCAAAATGGCAATAGAAAAGGTAAAACAACGAATAGATACAGGCGAAGCACCCTTTGCTTTGATACTAATGGACATCCATATGCCTGCAATGGACGGTAAAGAAGCAGCTTCTGTCATTACGGGCTTTAATATCGGCACGCCTATTGTTGCCATGACAGCCGAAACATCTATATTAACCGAAGATGCCCTATATGCTAATTATGGGATGGATGGCTACTTAAGCAAGCCGTTTACATCGCAGGAAATATGGCATTGCCTGCTTAAATATTTAAAACCTATTGTTACGGCGGATAATAATAATCAATCTAATCCCAAACTGGACAATATGGTTGATGAAGAATTGCTAAAAGAGATGAAGACTTTGTTTGCGCAGGGTAGTCAAAATACTGTCGTAAATATTTCTAAGGCTATAGCTATAGGCGATATAAAAGAAGCGCACAGGCTGGCACATACCTTAAAAAGTTCTGCTATGCTAATAGGCAAGGCACGATTAAGCAAATTAGCAAAAGACGCTGAAAGTTTGCTAAAATCAGGTGCCGAGCTACCCCCTGAACTTTTTAGCGAGCTGGAATTAGAGCATGAGCGGGTATTGGACGAGCTTCGTTTTGATGCTACCGATAAAGACGATTAGAGGAGGATCAAGATTGAACAATCTAGTTTATATAGCGGATGATGACGCGATTAACTTACGTATGGTTCAAGTCATTTTAGAAAAAGAAGGCTTTCAAGTTATATGTTTCGAAAATGGAGACTTATTGTATGAAGCCTTTTTACAAAAAAAATGCAATCTTGTTATCCTTGATGTGCTAATGCCCGGCAATGATGGTTTTACAATCGGTGCTAAAATAAGACAAATCTCCAATCTCCCCATTATTGTGCTAACTGGCCAAGAATCTGACGATGATTATATTTTCGGCATTTCTCTTGGGCTGGATGTCTATCTTACTAAACCGTTTAACCCGGCAAAGCTTATCGCCCATGTAAGGACCTTGCTTATCAGGGCAGAGCTGAATAAACCCATCCTGCCTGAAGAAAAACCCACAACCCTAACATATGCCGACATCACAATTGACTTAGGCAAACTAACAGTAAACTGCAATAACGAAGGCCTCCAACTTACAAATACCGAGTTAAACCTCTTAATATTTATGTTTGAAAATCATGCGAGAGCCATCTCAAGGGATGAGCTGCTTAATAAAATATGGGGTTATGACAGCATCGTTGGGACACGAGCTATAGACGACGCAATCAAGCGCCTAAGGAAAAAACTAACCGAGGCTAATAGCCTGGTTTCTATTGATACAGTGCGTGGGTTTGGCTTTAGGGTCAGCGACAGCACATCGTAATTATACAGACGCACCCATTTGTATCACAGCTTTATGCACTTTTACAACCGCGTCCGTGCTTATATCGTCACGCTTATTCTCAATTGCCGTAAGCATTATATCTGCTATTGACTGGGCAATAGCCTCATGTGGCTGAGCTACCAGCGTCAATTTTGGTTTGATAACCCTGGACGCGGGCAAATCATCAAAAGCCGCAAGAGCTATGTCTTGAGGTATCGAGAGCCGTAAATCGTTAAGGGCCATAACCGCCCCCATGGTCATGTTATGGTTGGACGCAAACAAGGCCGTAGGCTTCGACTTACTAAGTAACTCTATTGTTTTATCATAACCCATTTGAATGGTAGAGCGGTGGGCAAAACATATAAGCTCCGCCTTGGGTACGATATTGTTTTTTTCGAGTGCTTGCATATAACCCTTATATCGGTTTTGGAATGGGACAATATGTTCCGGCCCAAGCAATATCCCAATATCTTTATGCCCGGCATCTATTAATAGCTGGGTCATATCTTCCGCCGCCGAAACACTGTCTACGAGCACCGCGTTAAGCTTGTCTGCCAACGCGGGGATTATACGGTCTATTAGCACCACCGGGATGTTTTTTTCTACGGCCGGCAGCAAGTGCTTGCCGCTTATATCACTGGGCATGTTTATTATGCCATCTACTTGCTTTGTTAATAAATTTTGGAGGGCCTTGGCTTCCCGTTCGATGTCTGACCGGCAATGGCTTACAACCAGGCTATAACCTTTATCGAATAAGATATCCTCGGTATGGGATAAAATCGTCGTAGGAAACACACTGGTTAACTCCGGTATTACTACACCAATGGTATGGGATTGCCCGGTTCTTAAGCCCCTTGCCAGCACGTTTGGCGAGTATCCAAGTTCGCTTATCGCGGCATCTATTGCGCACCTGTTCGCTTCTTTCACTTTAATGCCGTTTAAGTACTTCGAAACCGTTGCCATGCTTACACCAGAATGCCTTGCTACATCTTTAATGGTTGCCATTTTCTTCACCTGGCTTATAATAAGCTACAATAGCTTGTTAAGCAAATATGCAAACAATTTGAAGGGAGATTGACATGACAAAAAAGAGGTATGTACTGGTTGGTACCGGCGGGCGTGCCAGG
>Ga0123355_10008001_pt1 | contig 15939 bp, 14 predicted proteins | sample TergutEmb28metaG_3_FD_89872 | JGI IMG/M metagenome (GOLD analysis project Ga0123355, IMG submission 89872) | Embiratermes neotenicus P1 segment gut microbial communities from Petit-Saut dam, French Guiana - Emb289 P1 | ecosystem: Host-associated > Arthropoda: Insects > Digestive system > Gut ...
AATATGCTCACCAAATATTTTGGTGTTTGCGAACTCACCCGATTCAGATAATAAATTCTGATGGCATTCCTGACAAGCTCTTACATATAAATGAATCTATTTTTTCTTTTTTACTTGTTAGATGGATTGCCGAAGAATTAAAGGCACGGTTTGCATGCAATATTCAAATTGATAATTTTATTGATAAACTGGAAAATCATCGTCTAATGGTTGAGTTTCAAAAAAAGCTATATTACACTTTCCGGCGCAGAACATATACTTCAAAATCGCTACTTACGATGGTTGAAGCGTTTGTAGCAGCAGCACAATTCGTGTTAGAGATTACATAAGCTAATTTTACAGAGGGGTTTTACGTTATGAGAATACTGCATATTTCGGACTTGCATCTTCAAATAGGCATAGGCGGTGACCCGGAAAAAATTTTAAATCGGCTTGTTAAAATACTTGAAAAAAATGTGGAAATAAAGCCTTTTGACCATGTTGTTTTTACCGGTGATTTAAAGGATCAGGATAAGAGTGCTACTGTTGATGAGGTTATAGATGTAATTAATCGCATTAAAACAGCAGCAAAAGTTTACGAAAAAGGTCGTATACATATTGTTCCCGGCAATCATGATTTGTTTCGCGGTGAAACTGGCGCCAGAGTGGATGAAATACGTAAAAAATACAAGTGTTCTTATGGACTTGTTTCTGCAGATTTGGTCTTTCTGAATGAGCGCTTTGATGATTTTTTTTGGCCACTTTGTGATAAGTTCTATGGCGATGGCAATCCGTGGTCAGAGCGCAATAATAATCCACATACTATCATTTTGGATAAAGAAAAAGAGAGTGCGTTTATATATTTGAATTCGTGTATTACTAGTGTTGATCGTGACTTAGATAATGGCAACTTGGTTGTTGGGCAAAAACATTTTAGTGATTTATTTAATAAAATTAGTGATACTGAAAAACTTTTTATACTTTCTCATCATTCTGCACATAATATTGAAAGAGATGAAAAAGTTAAGTTGAGAGAAGTAATTAGTAGTAGTACATATTCGAAAGAAAAAGTTTTTTGGTTGTGCGGTGACGCACATACAACTGACGAGGATGAATGTAAGGTTGCAAAAATATATCAAGTTGGGCGTTTATTGGATGATGCGGATTCGTTACCGGATTTTGCTATTTATGACATTAATGATGAAGATAGTAAAGTGGAACGGCGAATATTTAGGTTTCTTCCACACTTGAACGGAAATATAGGCGGTTGGAAACGAGTATATATTGACCCAAGAATAACCAAATAATAACAAAAATCCACTTCGATTGACAGTGGATTTTGATTTTATGATGATTCTGAAGGGGGGCTTGTGTGGTAATTTTGACAAAACTTGAAAAAAGACTTGAAAAAATTTAATTTGTAGGTTATAATGAAAGACGTATGCATTTGTCGGGGTGATTAATAATCGCCCGATTAATTAAGGAGATGTTTCAGATGAAAAAGGTAATATCAGTTTTAATTTGTGTGTTAATGGTAACTTCAATGTTTAGTGCGATAATTATTAGCGCTGAACCGTATGAAAACGGTGTTGGCGAAATTGTTGCCGATGATTTTGTTGTTGACGGTGATGCAGGGATTGTTGGGATTTCTGCTGACCTAGATGGTGAGGGACTTGAAGATGAAGAAGCTCCGCCCAATCCGTTTATGTCAATGCTTCCTATGATTCTTATTATGATTGCGGCGTTTTACTTCTTGATGATTCGCCCGAATCGTAAGAGGGACAAACAGCAAAAAGAGTTACTTGCGGCGATTAAAGTTTCGGATGAAGTTGTTTCAATCGGCGGAATTAACGGCAAAGTTGTTCGTATTAAAGACGATACATTCCTGCTTGAAACTGGAATTGGAACACAAAAATCGTTTGTTCAAATCGAGCGTCACGCGATTTCGCGCATTACCAAAGAGGGCACAGGTAAAAACATTGAGCCGACGCCGATATTTGATGATGAGGTTGACCAAAGCGACGACGAATAATTTGCAGTGCATAATACTAAATCACATATCATAAATATAGAATATATTCTATAATAAAGGTGCGTGATTTACATATGGCAAGGATTGAATTTAGCGGAAATCGCGACGTGATTACCGATGGCGGCGCTTTTGCGTTTAAACAAACGCTTAAAGGCGCGGCGCTTGCGTTTGTTATATCTATTGTATTGTTGCTTGTTTGTGCGGTTATTATGACTTATTCTCCAATTCCGGACGGAGCAATCAGGGGTGTAACTATTGCAGTATCAGGAATAAGCATACTTATTGCAAGCATTTCAGCTGCAAGAAAATCAAAGCGGCAAGGTTGGTTGTCAGGTGCAAGCGCAGGACTATTATATGCTGTTTTGCTGTATTTGTTCGGAAGTTTGATAATGCTTGATTTTTCCATTACGTTGTCAACTGTGATAGTGTTTGCTTTGGGATTTTTGTTGGGAGCGTTTGGTGGGATTATAGGAATTAATATGAAATCAAAGCGAAAGAAAAGATGATTATTTTACATATGAGGAGGCAATATTTATGAATCACATTAAAACATTAAATTCTGCTGTTTTGAAAGAGACTGCGCACGAGGGTGGTTGCGGCGAATGTCAAACATCTTGCCAATCTGCTTGCAAAACTTCTTGCACGGTGGGTAACCAAGGTTGTGAAAGAGTTAAAAAGGAAAGCAAGTAAAATAATGGGTTGCACTTCGTGCAACCCATTTTGTTAGGAGTGATAAAGTTGATACATTCGTTCAAAATAAATGATAAATATATAGTATTAGATATTTACAGCGGCTGCGTTCATGATGTGGACAAGCTTGCTTTTGATGTTATAAATGCGATAGATGAAATCGGAGGAATCGAACTTGCGTTGGCGGGCGAACACGGTTCACCCCTACAAATGTTGGTCGATAAATTATCTGCCGAATATTCTGAGACGGAAATTCGTGAAGTTTATGATGAAATTTTGGCGTTGTGCAAGGCGGGGCAGTTGTTTTCTGAGGATACTTATAAAGAACTAGTGCTGCCAAATGAGGGTGATCTGTCCCCTGTTAAAGCAATGTGCTTGCACATAGCGCACGATTGTAATTTGCGATGCAAATATTGTTTTGCGGATGACGGGGCATATCTTGGTGAACGTTTGCTTATGAGCGTTGAAGTTGCCAAAAGCGCCATTGATTTTTTGGTTAAAAATTCAGCGAATCGGCGAAATTTGGAGATTGATTTTTTCGGCGGAGAGCCGTTAATGAACTTTGAGGTTGTAAAAGCGGCGGTTGAATACGCAAGAGAGCAAGAAGAGAAGTTTGATAAATGTTTTCGATTCACGCTTACAACCAACGGCGTTCTGCTGAACGATGAAAATATGAAATATATCAATGAAAATATGCACAATGTTGTGTTAAGCCTTGATGGCAGGAAAGAAGTAAACGATAAAGTTCGTCAGAATGTTGGCGGCGCGGGTTCGTACCACGTTGTTGTTGACAAGCTTCTTAAAATGGCAGAAAGCCGTGAACAAGATAACTATTACATTCGCGGAACTTACACGGCGTATAATTTGGATTTTGCCAAAGATGTATTGCACCTTGCGGATTTAGGATTTGTTCAAACATCAATTGAGCCTGTTGTGACAGGAGATGATAAAGATTATGCCTTGCGAGTGGAACATTTGCCGCAGTTGTTTGAGGAATATGAAAAGTTGGCGAAAGTGTATGCAGAGAGAATGAGGACTGAAAAGGAGTTTCGATTTTTCCATTTTATGATAGATTTGGAGCAAGGGCCATGCGTGATTAAGCGATTGTCAGGTTGCGGCGCGGGCTGTGAATACGTTGCGGTAACGCCGGAAGGAGATATTTATCCGTGTCACCAATTTGTTGGAATGCCGGAATACAAGCTGGGAGATGTTTTAGCAGGAATTCAAAATGATGAGATTCGCCGTGAGCTTAACGGCTGCAATGTTTATACAAAAGACGCGTGCAAGGAATGTTTCGCGAAATTCTACTGCGGCGGCGGTTGTATTGCGAATGCCGGAATTTATAATGGAGATGTAAATGTTCCGCACGAGATTAGTTGCGAGTTGCAAAAGAAACGTGTAGAATGTGCGTTATACGTGGAGTGTGCGAGAAATTGATAATACAGAAAAGCGAGCCAATCGGCTCGCTTTTGAGTTTTTAAAATATTTTATAATTATGGTGCTCTTGTTTTACGGTCTTTGTAGAAATTGAATGTCAGTTATGAAATTTCCGCTCCGATATACAATACCTACGGAACCATCATTAGGATGCAACGATATAAAAAATTCACGAGGAAGATTTACGATGCCTGGTCCAAATACCGGTCCCGGTATTATTGTTGTTTCGGTTCTCTCGCCCGGTCGCAGTTCTACCCGCCCGTCTCTGTTATATCCCGTGCCGCGATTGAGTAAACCTTGCATACCGCGATAACTCAAATCCCAAGTATATTGGATAAATCCCGGGTGCGAACTAGGAAATAAATCACTACCGTCAACCGTTGAAATTGTTCCGTTAAGATAAATATTAGAGCTTGTAATATCGTGAATAAACAAATTCACCTCATAGTAACGTCTGCTCATATATACAGTCCCGACCCAACGCCCTAAAAGGCTTCCGTCAGTTACAGATATATCATAACTTGACGCTGGTTCGGTTGGTGTAGAGTTAATATAAACTGTTCTGCTAGTTTCGCTCCACTCAACATTTGCGCCCGTTGCTTCTGCGATAAAGCGCACAGGAACAAAAGTTCTATCATTATAAATAATTGCAGGTGCGTCTATTTCGAATGCAAATTCTTCGACATATCCAATGTATGAACCAATCGAAATACGAATAGACACCATATCGTTATGAGCGAATGCCATTTGTGTTTCGTTATCCCAATCAACTTCCATACCCAACGCCTCAAATATTGCGCGCATTGGAACCATTGTTCGGTCGTTTACAATCATTGGCGGCTCATCGAAATGCAAATAGGTGTAACTAACCATAACACGAATGTGGTCTGATTCCGCTACTACACTACTAATGCTCAGTAATAAAATCAGACTTACCAATAAACATAAAATTTTCTTCATACGATATCATTTCCCCTTTGAAGTTATTTAGACAAAAATGTCCGTAACCCCCATTATATATATATATATATATATAGGTTGTCAAGTGTTTTCGGGAAAAATTTTTAGAAAATTTATTAAAATTGACAAAAAAAGAACCGCCCCACTGCCATGGTGACGGTTATAGTTTTTTAACTTAACTCAAACTTTGGGCGACCGTTTCGGTCTTGCCTCTTGATATTTATATTATAGTTTAATATTTTAAATATGTCAAGCATTTTTCAAAAATAAACCGATATTTCGGTTTATTTTTTTACCATTTCGTCAAAACTTTTATCAATGGGAAAATTTTCATAAATCAATGATAGGAGCGGTTAGACAATGGGAACTGTTATGACGATTTTAATGTTTGCACAATTTGGGGTGTCGGTAATTATCGGGCTTTATTTTTGGAGCATGTTATCTAATAAAAATCAGGCAAAAAACTCCATTGAAAACGATAGCAAACAGGAATTAGAAAAACTAAAACATTTGAGCCAAATTAAGCTGACGGTTCCGCTGAACGAACAAACGCGACCTGCTAAATTTTCGGACATAATCGGGCAGGAAGACGGATTGAAAGCGTTGGCCGCCGCATTGTGCGGAGCAAATCCGCAGCATGTATTGATTTATGGACCTCCGGGAGTTGGGAAAACGGCCGCGGCGCGGCTTGTGCTTAATGAAGCAAAAAAAATGCAACATTCACCATTTCAGGATAACGCAAAGTTTATTGAGGCGGACGCAACCTGTATACGGTTTGACGAGCGGGCAATTGCAGATCCGTTAATCGGCTCGGTTCATGATCCGATTTACCAAGGAGCGGGAGCGTACGGCCCCGCCGGAGTTCCGCAACCAAAGGCAGGAATGGTAACAAAAGCGCACGGCGGCGTACTTTTTATAGACGAAATCGGCGAACTTCATCCCATGCAAATGAATAAACTTCTTAAAGTTTTAGAAGATAGAAAGGTTATGTTCGAAAGCGCGTATTACAGTTCAAATGATAAAAATATTCCGCCGCATATTCACAGGGTTTTTAAAGACGGATTTCCCGCTGACTTCCGTCTTGTTGGTGCGACAACCAAAAGCCCTGACGAAATTCCGCCGGCTCTGCGTTCTCGTTGTGTTGAAATATTTTTTAATCCCCTGACAATGCTGCAACTTCAAACAATAGCGAAGAATGCAGCGAATCGGGGTGGATTTATTTTAAGCGAAGGAGATAGTTTGCTAATTGCAAAATATTCGCAAAGCGGACGTGATGCGGTGAATATTGTACAAACAGCAGGAAGCGTTGCAAAATCGGCGGTTATACAAACCGAAGATATTGAATTTGTATTTAAAGCGGGGAAATATATGCCGCGTGTCACGCAACCACTAAATGATGGAGGGAATTTCGGCGTTGTAAATGGTTTAGCGGTTGCAGGAACGGTTGGAACAATTTTAAATATAGAAGCGGTGGCAGAAAAAACCATTCCAACACGCGGAACTTTAACTGTTACAGGAATTGTGGATGAACAGGAAATATCAAATCGAGGACAAAATTTGCGCGGTCAAAGTTTTGCGCGCTCGTCAGTTTATAATGTTTTAACAATTTTGCAGCGTCGATTTGGTGTAAATACGAAAGATTATAATATTCATGTTAATTTTCCAAACTCCGCGCCGGTTGACGGCCCATCGGCAGGAATTGCCGTTTTGTGTGCGATTTATTCAGCCATTACAGGTGTCCCGATTGATAAATCACTTGCGATGACAGGAGAAGTATCTATTAAAGGACGAATTTGCGGTGTTGGCGGAGTTTCTGAAAAAATTGACGCGGCAGTATTTGCGGGAGCGAAACGGGTGATAATTCCGAAAGATAATTGGCAGGAGCGGTTTAACCATGCAGGCGCTGAGGTTGTTGTTGTTCAAAGTGTTGCGGACGTTATGAAGCTTGTTTTCGGCGTGAGTGAGAAAATTTCGCCAATTTCGCCGAAGATTAATACAACGTTGCCGCCTGCGATTGCATCAAGGTATTAATGACATAAATATAGGGGCGAACGATGTTCGCCCCTTACTATATTTTCAAGTCTGTTAACGCTGAATAAGCTAATTTGTGCGAAAGATCTGCATGTCTTATAGTTGGGAAATATTTTTTTCGCCAATGTGTGCCGTCATCGCAGCCCCAGAATGTTACTCTTTCTATATATTCTTGCTTTTCGATATAAAGCTTGAAAAGGTCGGAATACATTTTTGCTTGCTCTTCCTCGATTTCAGGTGTAAGTTTAATCTCGGGTGTGGATTTATTCCAATCGTGAGAAACCACGGTTATAGCAATATCCAATTCTGACACGCTTATTCTAACGCCCAAAGACGCAAACTTGTCAATGCTATCCCGAACATTTTGGATTTTGGTTTCAACCAAATTATAATGGGACTGCATGCCTATTCCTTCAATAAGTTTGCGTGTTTCTCCGGTTTCATTAGCATATCTTTCGTTAAGCTCTTTTACCATTTGATAAACAGCTTCCCGCTTCGCGGGATAGTCAAGGCAAAAATCGTTATAATACAAAATTGTACTCGGGTCAGCTTCGCGCGCGAATTTAAACGCCAGATAAATAAACTCGCCTATATCTCCGTCGTCTTGCGAAAAAGCTTTGCTCCATCTGCTATTGTCGTTCGTCCTCAAAGCGTCTCGCCAATTAGGTTGTCCCTGGGGTGGATTTTCTAATCTTTCTATCTCTCCGAAAGTGGTAAACACTTCGTTGCACACATCCCAGCTCATAATTTTACCTTTATATCGCTCGATGACATCGGTAATATACTTTTTCATTTTTGGGATGACTTCCGTGCGGGTTCCTTCCGTAAGCCAGTCCGGTGACTGTTCATGCCAAACAAATGTGTGGCCGACAATATTTATATTGTTGGCAATTGCAAACTCGATAAACTCATCCGTCTGATCCCAATTGTAAACGCCTTCAGCTTCACGGATATACATTGGTTTCATTATGTTTTCGGCGGTAAGTACGTTGAAATTTTCTAAAACAAAATCCTTGTCTTTTCCGGTTTTTGTGGCCGTAGTATAAATGTTGCCTATCATAAAATTATTGCCAAAAATATCTTTAAATCCTGACATGATTGTCTCCTAAACATATACTTGATTTTCTTATCGAAATTATACAATACAATTTTCCAAAAGTCAATATCTACTCATAACAAATTACTATGTTGACATTTTTGCTTGTATTTGATATAATAATCGGATGAATAATATCAATTTTTTAAATGCCGAATTGCTCGCGACAGTCGTGAGCCAAAAAAGTTATCCTAAAACAGAAGTGCCTGAAATTGCATTTGTTGGACGGTCAAATGTTGGGAAGTCATCGCTTCTCAACTGTTTAGTGAGCCGTAAAAACCTTGCGCGAACCTCGTCAACGCCCGGAAAAACCGCAACGGTAAACTTCTACAATATTGATAAAAAGTTAAATTTTGTTGATTTGCCGGGATATGGATATGCCAAAGTTTCCAAGGTTGAAAAGGAAAAATGGGGCGGAATGATTGAGGAATATCTGGCAAAACGAGAGAATTTACTTAGAATATTTCAGCTTGTTGATATGCGGCACAAGCCGTCGGTTGATGATTGTTTAATGATGGATTGGATACGCGGCTTTGGATTCGAGCCGACAGTAATTGCCACAAAGTTGGACAAGCTTAAAAAGGCTCAAATTGAAGGGAAACTTGAATTGATACGAACCACATTGAAGTTGGGTGAAAGTGCGATTGTTATCCCTTTTTCTTCCGAAAAACGCACGGGAAAAGAGGAAGTTCACGCATTGATTGATAGTATATATGCCGACGCTATGCAGGAGGAGGATAAATTTGATTAACAAACCGAGAGGTACAGAAGATATATTGCCGCAAAGTTCATCGCTGTGGCGTTCAATTGAACAAGCCGTTCACGAAGTTTGCAAAAACTTTGGATATGGCGAAGTTCGCACACCGACTTTTGAGGCGACAGAGCTTTTTGAGCGCGGCGTGGGAGACACCACTGATGTTGTGCAAAAGGAAATGTATACATTTTTAGATAAAGGTGATCGCAGTTTGACGCTTCGCCCTGAGGGGACGGCAAGTGTTGTTCGCGCGTATTTGGAAAATTCACTTTATGCCAATCCGCAGCCGACAAAGCTTTATTATATTATTCCTTGCTATCGCTATGAAAAACCCCAAGCGGGGCGCTTGCGCGAGTTTCACCAGTTCGGAATTGAATGTTTCGGCACATCGTCGCCATCGACGGACGTTGAGGTTATCTCGCTTGCTGTAAACTTGCTTGAACGGTTACAAGTGTTGGGAGTTGAACTTAACGTTAACAGTATTGGTTGTCCTGTTTGCCGAACCGAATACAATGAAAAATTGAAAAATTATTTTACCGAACATAAGTCGAAACTTTGTGAAACTTGCCTTACACGGCTTGAAAAAAATCCGATGCGGATTATTGATTGTAAATCACCTGTTTGCAGTGAAGTTGCGAAAAATGCGCCGAAGGTTTCCGACAATCTTTGTGATGAATGTGAAACGCATTTTACAGCTGTAAAATCAGGACTTGATAATTTAGGAATTGCCTATAACATTGACCCTAATATTGTTCGCGGTCTTGACTATTACACAAAAACGGTGTTTGAGATTACGAGCAATGCGCTCGGCGCGCAGTCGGCGCTTTGCGGCGGCGGGCGATATGACGGATTGGTTGCAACCCTTGGCGGAGCGGATACGCCTGCAATCGGCTTTGCGCTAGGGCTTGAACGCCTTGTGAAAATATTAAGTGTTGTAGGGCGTGACGCCATCGACACGCCGAATGCTTGCGATTTGTATATCGCAACAATTGGCGAAAATGCGCTAAAAACGGCTGAAAAACTTGCTTATAACTTACGAAAGAACGGCAAATCCGTTCAAATTGATTTGTGTGGGCGAAGTGTTAAGGCTCAAATGAAATATGCCGACAAAATTGGTGCGAAGTATTCTATTGTTTTAGGTGACGATGAGGTGAATTCCGGTGTTGCAACGCTTAAAAATATGACGACCGGTGAGACGAAAGAGATTAAACTTGAAAATTTAGGAGTTGAAGTATAAATGAGAACACATATGTGTGGAAATGTTACAATAAATGATAAACAGGTGACGCTAAACGGTTGGGTTGCTAAAAATCGTCGTTTGGGCGGATTGATTTTTGTTCAGCTACGAGACAAAACCGGAATTGTTCAAGTTGTTTTTGACGACGATTCGGATAAGGCGATTTTTGAGCTTGCTGAAACGCTTCGATCTGAATATGTTATTGAAGTTTCAGGAATGATTCGTGAGAGATCGAATCCGAACCCAGATATTCCGACAGGATATGTTGAAGTGTTTGCAACGGGATTAAAAATTTTGTCAACATCCGAAACTCCACCATTTTATATTGAAGAAAACGTTGATACAAACGAAGAACTAAGATTAAAATATCGTTATTTAGATTTGCGTCGCCCGGATATGCAGCAGAAGATTATTTTGCGGCATAAAATCGCAAAACTGGCGCGGGATTATTTCGACAAAAATGGATTTTTGGAAATCGAAACGCCTATGTTGATTAAGTCCACGCCGGAGGGGGCGCGGGATTATATCGTTCCCAGCCGTGTTCATGAGGGTAAGTTTTATGCTCTTCCGCAATCTCCTCAGCTTTATAAACAACTTCTTATGGTGTCAGGGTTTGACAGATATATGCAAATCGTAAAATGTTTCCGTGACGAAGATTTGCGTGCTGATAGACAACCGGAATTTACACAAATTGACTTAGAAATGTCATTTGTTGACCAAGATATGGTCATTGCGTTGAACGAAGAATTTTTGCGGCAATTATTTGCTGATGTTTTGAACGTTGAAGTTCAAACGCCGTTCTTGCGATTGCCATACAATGAGGCGATGGAACGGTTCGGTTCGGACAAGCCGGATATGCGCTTTGAAATGGAACTTGTTGACTTGACAGATGTTTTGAAAACGTCGGAATTTAAAGTGTTTAGCGGCGCAATTGAGGGCGGAGGAAGTGTTCGCGCGATTGTTGCCAAAGGTCAACCGATGGGGAGAAAGTTACTTGACGAGCTGACCGAATATGTGAAAACTTACCGTGCGAAAGGACTTGCATGGATTGTTGTTGAAGAAAACGGCGAATTACGTTCGCAAATTACCAAGTTTTTGAGTGAAGAAGAAGTTTCCGGAATTATCGGGGAAACCAACGCGCAACCGGGTGACAGTATTTTAATTGTTGCCGACAAAAACGATGTTGTTTTTGACGCGCTTGGCAATTTGCGTTTGGAAGTTGCGAAACGGTATGATTTGATTGATGAAAATAAGTTTAACTTTTTGTGGGTTACCGAATTTCCGCTCCTTGAATTTGACGAAGAAAATGAGCGGTATGCGGCGAAACATCATCCGTTTACATCACCTATGGATGAGGATGTTGACTTGCTTGACAGCGCTCCACAAGATGCGAGAGCGAAAGCATATGACATCGTTTTGAACGGCTCTGAAATCGGCGGCGGAAGTATTCGTATTTTCAATTCTGAATTGCAAAGCAAAATGTTTGAGGTGCTTGGCTTGTCCAAAGATGAGGCAAATGAAAAGTTTGGATTTTTGTTGGAGGCATTCAAGTACGGCGTTCCGCCGCATGGAGGAATGGCGTATGGGTTGGATCGCCTTGCGATGCTTATGACAAACAGCGAAAGTATTCGTGATGTTATCGCTTTCCCGAAAGTTCAAACAGCTGCGGAACTTATGACCGACGCGCCGGGAACAGTAGATGATAAGCAACTTAATGAGTTAGGCTTGAAATTGTAAACTTTATTCTATAAATAAGTTACTTTGTCAATATAGTTTGAAACTCTTCCCGCTGCGACCCATTCGACAAATCGAACGGATGCCCCGATTAGCGGAACCGCGAGTTGCAAACCATATTGACAAAGCTAAAGAGGAGAATCGAATGAGCATATTTGAAACGTTAAAAGAGCGTGGGTTGATTGCGCAAACCACCCATGAGGATGAAATAAAAAAATTACTTGAAACCGAAAAAATTACATTTTATATCGGCTTTGACCCGACGGCGGATAGTTTGCATATTGGGCATTTTATGCAACTTATTGTTATGAAACACATGCAAAATGCGGGACATCGACCTATTGTTTTACTTGGCGGCGGAACCACAATGATTGGCGATCCGACAGGCAAAACCGACATGCGCCGAATGATGACGGCTGATGAAATTCAGCAAAACGCTGACAATTTTAAGGTTCAAATGTCGCGGTTTATAAGTTTTGGTGACGGAGAGGGGCAAGCTCGAATAGTTAACAATGCCGATTGGTTGCTTGATATCAACTATGTAGATTTTCTTCGCGAGGTTGGAGTTCACTTTTCGGTTAACCGAATGTTAACTGCCGAATGCTTCAAATCACGATTGGAAAAAGGTTTGTCCTTCCTTGAATTTAACTATATGCTGATGCAAGGTTATGACTTCTACTTGTTAAACAAGGAATATGGTTGCGTTATGCAGTTTGGTGGTGATGACCAATGGTCAAATATTTTGGGCGGAATTGAACTTATCCGCCGAAAGTCGCAAAAGCCGGCTTACGGCATGACGTTTACGTTGCTTACAACCTCTGAGGGCAAAAAGATGGGTAAAACCGAAAAAGGCGCGCTTTGGCTTGATCCTGAAAAGGTTAGCCCTTATGAATTCTATCAATATTGGCGAAATGTTGACGATGCCGATGTTGTGCGATTGTTGAAATTAGTAACCTTTGTGCCGCTTGACGAAATCGCGAAGTTTGAACAAATGTCAGGTCAGGAACTTAACGAAGCTAAGAAGTTGTTGGCGTTTGAAGTTACAAAAATGGTTCACGGCGAAGATGCGGCGAAAAAGTCGCAGGATGCGGCGAGCAACATTTTTGGCGGAGCCGGCGGCACCGGGTTTAATACCGAAAATATGCCGTCATTTGAAATTGACGGAGGTTTAATTTCGTCAGGAATTCCTGTGTTGGATTTGCTTATTACCAGTGGACTTACGCCGTCCAAAGGCGAGGGAAGACGCTTGATTGATCAAGGCGGTTTGTCTCTGAACGGTGAAAAGGTAAATGATGTAAGCTTGGTAATAGATGACAGCTTTTTTAACGATGGTGAACTGATTGTGAAAAAAGGGAAAAAGGTGTTTTTGAAGATCGTGAAGTGATAAAAAGAGAGCTTGCATAGGGCAGGAATAGATAAGGAAGTTTTATAGATTAAGATTTTCTTACCACGGCATAGTACCTACTTAATTGGTACTATGCCGTTTCTTTTGTTTATGCCGTTTTGAAGCTTCCGCCAACAAAAATTTCTGCGTTTTCCACCGGCACAACTTCCTCGGCTTGAAGTTCGCCAAGTGCCGAAAAGTCCAACATCCCCACATCAAAACTGTAATGTATGTCAATCTGTTGCATACGCTTCCCGCTTGACTTGTCGGGCGCGTGAATGACGATTTTCCCAATCATTTTGTTCAGCAACTCAGACGTTAGCTCGGTAATTTTAGAGTATTGCTTAACAGTTTTCATAAATCGGCTAACATTGACAACGCGCTCATCGTTCTCGGATAATTCCTTTTCAAGCCGCGCAATATTGACTACAAGCGCATTTTGCTCCGCTTCATATTCGCCCGACAACTTCGCAAATCGTTCGTCTGTCAGCTTGCCGCTGACATTATCTTCATAAATACGCTTAAAAAGACTATCCAACTCAACCGCGCGGCGTTTCATTGTTTCCAACTGTTTTCGATTTTTCAGCACGTCTTGCCGTTGCTCCTGCAATGTGCTTTTCATAAGCAGTTGCGTAAATTCATTTTCTTGTGTTGCAACAATATCAACGATTTTTTGCAAATTCTCTAAAATAAGATTTTCGAGTACGACTGTTCGGATATAATGAGCGGTGCAATCGGTTGTACGGCGGCGATAACTTGAACAAATATAATTCTCTTTCGATTTATCCAAACTTTTACCACGGCAGAAATACAACTTTTCGCCGCAATCAGCACAAACGAGCAATCCCGAAAATAGAGGTAATTCGTTTTGCCTTGTTACGCGTTTTTTATTTTCACGCAACTTTTGCACGATTTCAAAGGTGTCCTCGTCAATAATTGCATCGTGAGTATTTTTGAAAATATGCCAATCTTCGGGCGGCAAGTCAATTTTCGCTTTGTGCTTATAGGATTTCCTTGTAGTTCGGAAATTTACCGTATGCCCGATATATTCCATTCTTGACAAGATTTTTGAAACCGCCGCAGGCGACCAATAACACGGGTCTTTTGGTAATTTCCCGCAAGTGGCGCGTCCTTTGCTGATTGCATATGCGGTAGGAACTAAAACCTTTTCCCTTTGGAGTTGTTTCGCAATGCGTTCCGGTCCTAACCCGTCAATACAAAGCTTAAAGATATGTCGAACTGCCTCAGCCGCTTCCACGTCAACAAGCCAATTTTTCGGATTTTCGAGGTCTTTTATATATCCGTATGGTGGGTTAGTTGTAAGCCGTTCGCCGCGTTCCCCTTTCGCCTTAACCACAGCGCGGATTTTCTTGCTCGTGTCTTTGGCATACCATTCGTTGATTATGTTCAAAAACGGCGTAAAATCGCTGTCCTGTTGATTTTCGCTGTCAATTCCGTTATTGATTGCGATAAACCGAACACCCATATCGGGGAACATTATCTCGGTATAATATCCTACTTTGAGATAATCGCGCCCAAGCCTTGACATATCCTTGATTATGACCGCCTTGACCGCGCCCGATTCAATATCCTCAATCATTTTACTAAACGCCGGGCGATTAAAATTTGTACCACTAAATCCATCGTCAACGTAAAATTTCAAGTTGCGGAAACCGTTATCGAGCGCGTATTTTTCAAGCATTTTCTTTTGATTGGTAATACTGTTGCTGTCCCCTTGTAACTCATCGTCTCGGGAAAGTCTACAATAAATCGCGGTAATACTATTTATGTTTTGTTCGTTTGATTTATTCAAAATATCCTCCTCTCGCAATCAAACAAACAGTATAATGTCGTATCTACATTATACCATTTGCGATTGCCTATGTCAAAAAAATTCTGCGGAGTTTATTTATTTTCTTTCTTAATTCTGCTACCAACAAAGTAAACCACTCTTGAAGTTGCGTTTTCTTTCGCGCTCGGATTAAAAGCGGATTTTACTATGTAAGTCGTTGCGCCGATTTTGCGCTCGGTTGAAAATTTATAAATTGTGTTTGTCATTTTACCTCCATATTTGAATTTTTGGGCAAAAGAAAAAGGCAAACTCGGTCTCAGCGGTTTGTCTGATTTTTTGCAAATTATATTAAAGGGAAAAAGTCCCTCTATATACCGTGATAAAAAATGGGCAAAAGTCACCCCTCTTGCCCCAAATGTTTACAAAATATTTACAATTAAAATAGAAAAATTCCCCCCCACTTCGGGACAACTTGTCCACAAGTGGGGGAGTGATTTTGTTAAGAAAAAAGCGAGCAGTCTTTGACCGCCCGCCCTTTGCGATGTTATTTCGTAAATTTATCTATTCAAAAATTTCTCTATCTCGTTTAACAACCCGACAATATCTTTTTCTTCAACATCGCCGATGTTTCCAATTCTAAATGTTTCAGCTTTGCTGATTTTCCCCGGATAGATTACATATCCGCGCGACTTCAACGCCTTGTAGAACTCGTTAAATGAGAAATTGCAATTCTCAGGATAGTAGAACGATGTGATAATTGGCGAGTGCATATCTTCCGACAGTAACGGCATAAATCCAAGTTTTTTCATACCC
>Ga0123355_10008002_pt1 | contig 15939 bp, 16 predicted proteins | sample TergutEmb28metaG_3_FD_89872 | JGI IMG/M metagenome (GOLD analysis project Ga0123355, IMG submission 89872) | Embiratermes neotenicus P1 segment gut microbial communities from Petit-Saut dam, French Guiana - Emb289 P1 | ecosystem: Host-associated > Arthropoda: Insects > Digestive system > Gut ...
ATGGATGAATTGAACAATTGTATAGAACGATTGAAATTATGTGTAGCCGTAAATGGTGACTATGTTTAAAAATAAGTTTGCAGTATGCAAGAGAAATAAATTTCTTTCATTCTGCTATCACTGTTATTATTTTACCTTGTCAAAAACTTATTTTATACTATTGGAGACCTTACTTATCAATCACTCCTCGTAGTATATTTCAACCTTTCGGTGATTTAGAATAAAGAATTTCAGCATTTCAAAACTTTCATTTGTGCTACTGGCTGTAGTTGTGACCATCCATATAATGTTATGTCAGATTTGATGTTCTCCCAGTGACATGACACCACAGACTTTATTAGGTAGGTACCAACATTATGGACAAGACCTACTGCCCCCATCTTCAGGGTAGGATACAGTAAAACTGTGATTCTCAGTCCTCGAATGTACAGTTGCGTTGATCCTACACATGCTTTTACTAGTCTTTAAGAACAGTGTTATATTTTTCCAGACTGTGTATTTGTGCTTTATGCAAAATTCCTCCATTATGCTCACACATTGAGTTTAAAGTAGCCTGTTACCATTGTGTTAATAGCTGTCTGAATGCAGGACAAGATTCTTCACCATCCCCCACCCACTCCCCCACCCATAAATTCAGCATTAAGTCTGTGGTTTAAATCCTGAACACCACACAGGACTGTGGTGAGCTGGAATGGACCATGCTGAGCTAAAGCAAGTTACGCAGTACCAAATTTTCATGAGTGTTAATCGAAAGAGAGAAGATAGCATCTGCGGCAGTTACAGTTCGTTTCTTGCACTGGAAAAATTCCAGATGATTTCAGACATACTGATTATGCTACCCTTACATTAATGCTGACTAACCACAATTAGAAAACAGATAATTGCAATGGAGCATGGAAGTTCAGGGCCTTGAAAGCAAATGTGTGAGGGTGGAGGTAACAGAATGAAAAGTTTATAAATGTGAACAACACCTGGAAGTGTTTCATTGCTAGCAAACTTGGTCATTTCTAGGACTAGAACAATAAAATGTTTAGTTTGTTCACTGCTGATTATGTCTGATTGAATAAAATATAGTGCTGAAACTTACAGAATAACTCAGCACACAACATCAGTTCGAGGCGCACATGGATTAAAGAATATGATGCAGTGGAACTGTTTCTGTCTTTATCAAAGGACTAGATTAAACTCTCAGTGCAGTACAGTATTAATTTAGTATATTTAATTTTGGTACCTTCATAAATGTTCATTTTCTTGATTTTATATCCATATTAAATCCTCTCTTCTGAAACATAAAATCCAGGTTGCATTGTAACGTTTATGACAGAGAACTAAACGTAAGATGGAAATACTGGGTTTTTCTGAAATATTGGTACTGTTGGTACCTGTGTACCAAATTACATGTTGTCCTATCACAGAACACTGTATGTGACCTTAATATTGTTGTATTGGTGACAAAGTGTTTGTGGATAACAGGTGTATTATGGTGTGGGGTGGCGCAAGAAATTCAAGTCCCCAACAGACTTCTGCTTTGCGATCAAGCATCCAAGACTGCAGCAACCCAAGTCCAGCAAATATATAAAGTTCCTGTGTGCCGAAGATCAGGCATCACTCGACAGATGGGTCATGGGAATTCGCCTTGCTAAGGTCAGTAGCCCACTGCATTTAACCAGAATGTATAAATAATATCATTCATACTTTCAGCTCCTCTTATGGCACAGCCAGTCATTCTGTATTTCACAACAACAGTTTTGGATGCCTGTCTTTCCAGGAATCCCATTGCCACTAAATGTGTCCTACAAAGCATTACAGTTAAGTGGATAGCACCACAGATTTAGTGTGCTTGGTTTCCCAGGTTAATATTTTGGCTTCGAGAATGGCTGTTCTTACTAATGTTTTTGTGGTTTGACCCAGACACTCCAGTCAGATGCTGATCTACTACTACTACTACTACCACCACCACCTCAATTCAGGCCACAACAGCTTCCATAAAACATTATTTATTGGTTTGCTTCCATTTCATGCTGTACACTCCCGAAGGCATTGTTAAATAAGCCGTGGGTGGGTGGGTAGGTAGATAGCATCTTGTATTCTCTGACATCTGTTGTAGTAGTATGTTTTAGTAGGTTGCACATATGACCAGAGTTATATGTTTGCATACCAAAGTTATTTTTAGCATATGTTATGTGATCACATATTTTTCAGACTAATAACAAGATGACACTACTACTGCTAATACAAACTTATCCTGCTAGGTATCAATAGAGTAGAGTCTGCTGAGCCATTTACTGCTCGGAATAATGCTGCGGCTCATGTTATTGTTGAGGAATATCTTGTTAAGTACGAGTGTGTGGAGTTCCATGTGTGATTGTGGCATACCTAGAAAATTGCAGATTGTAAGGTACAGCATTGGTACATAAAATTTTGCTTTAAACAAGGAACAAATGCAATGGAAAGTTTCAAAATGTAGCTTTTGGAGAGCAGTGGGAAGAACACAAGTTTTCTAGTGGTTTTTCATGTACATTAGTGGTGTGATGTCTGTTGAAAATGCCAAACATTCAGGATGCCATTGACATGCCAAGCAGATGAAACTGTGGATTGAGTGAAGGGGAACTTTTCTTTGAAAACTGAAGAGTCACTGTCCAAGAAGTTGAAAACATGTTGGGAATTTTATTTGCATCAGTTCAGAGCATTTTGCAACTGAAGGGACTAGAAACCAAACAGTAGTCATGACATTGAAGAGCCCCTCATTTCCAAGCCTACAAAGCCAAGACATTTTCACACAAATGTGAAGTGCATGCTGTTTCTCAGTCTTTCTGTGTGTGTGTGTGTGTGTCTGTCTGTCTGTCTGTCTGTTGGTTGTACCTGCATGCTGCCCATTTCAAGTTTTAAACCTGTTGACCCATTTTCATGAAATTTGGTATGAACATTACTCCACTGGAGGACATTTCCCAGCTGTACTTACTTTTCTACATTCGCTAATAATAATGGTAAAAAAGGTAAAGCAGTCCTGTTACAGGCCTGAACAGACCCAGAGGGTTCCAGGAAGTTAAGGTTACCAGATTTTGTGACAACAGCACAAGATGGTGGTAAGATTGTCAGTCTTACGTACCGGCCGCCTTTACCCCCAGGAAATGCTCCTGGTACTCATTTCAGTTAAAGGCTGAGTCAACCCCGGGGCCATAGTGCAATCGGAAGGATTTTATGTCAATGAAAAATCCAATGACACCAGCTGGGATCAAACCAGCGACCTTCCGATTTGTAGCACAGCACCTTAGCCACTGTGCTACTGCGGTCCCCCAATAATAATGGTAGACACATGAACTTTCGAAGCAGGAGCAACATGCCACTTGCTGCAGGCTGTTGAAAGGACATGGTAGTATAATTTTGGATTATATGGAACTTGTTTAAGGTACTCTATTTGCAGACTCCGAAATAACAGTGTGGCTGTCACATGAAAACTGTTTTTTGCCTTGTTATTTTATGATCATATGTAGGAGGTAGGCATGTGAAGTTTGTTACCATGAATGCACCTCTCTGTATTTCATATGAATTATTATTTGTGAATCAACAATTACAGACATATAAAGAATGTGAAAATCTGAGGTTATGTTCAACAGATTTATTGTATACTGCATCTGTACTTACATAATAACTTTATCATAAGAGTTATGTAAAACAGCAATAATAATGCTAGCATATATGTAGGAGAAGATACTGATGCAATGGGTGAGTATTCTGTATGAATTCTGCTTAGAAATCCCCCCCCATTTTTGTTCAAATTGCAGCTAGTGAGAGTTTCTTTTGAAATTCAGTGAATGGGAAAGAGTTTAGAGTTCCTCTGATCCTTTCATGAATTACATATATTAGTGTTATATTTCATTATATTTCCGTACAGCATGGGCGACAACTCTTTGACAGCTATCGCAGTCTGGTGGACGACCTAGCACAGGAGGATCTGGACTTGTTAGCTCATGCACGGTCATGTTCTGTCAGCTCAATTGCAGGAGGTGGCACAGGGCAGCCTGCAGGCACACCCTGTAGCCACAGTGGCTCAGAATCTGATCAGGACCATCTGCAGCTCAATACAGCAGTGACACCTACATACAATCACAGCTTCCACAGCACAGTGGATGGGCTGCCAGGTGGGAGTGTGTCTTGCAGTGTGTTATATTTTTATGTGCTTGTTAGGCCCATTCGCATAGTCACGAAATGCACCTGTTAGCTATGTCATGTCATGTCTGTCTCTCCAATCTGTTTGCATATATGAATTGCAGCTCCTGCTGCTCTGCACAAATTTCCGTGATATTTGATATGGGGGGCTTTTATGAAAATCTGTCATGAAAGTCCAAATTTAATTAAAATCAGGCAAGAATGTGAAGCACCTTAAATGAAGATCTAAGTATATTTTATTGTTGCCATCGACATAAATTTGGCATGAAAGCATTGTTGCGCAGCACTTAGTCTTCTCATATTGTTGACAGTGTCATAGCTGAACAATATATGGGGAACACATTGTTGAATTGCCATTGCAACCGTGGTTATGTGGATGTGAAACTTGATTGGTTACCGTAAGTGATGATTTTAAATTGAACGTATTACAACAAAGTGCTGAGGGAAACATTTAAACATGAGAGGAGCTGACTGGAAGACAAATAATATGATGAGATAAGGAGCTTTGTAACTTGCATCCTCACCAGATATTAAGGCTATCACATCAAAGGGTGTAAGATAGATAAAACATGTAGCATGAGAGAGGGGGGTGGGACATGCATGCAGAGACAAGGCATATGAAGTTTCGGATTGGATGTAACTAGCTCTTGGACTGAAACTTCAGATTTATGTAAAGGCAGGAAATTTCTTGCCACAAAATGAGCAGCATTTGGAGATTATTGTCTTCTAGGATGTAACTTCATGTAATGTGATAGATGGCCAACGTTTCAGAGGAACCTGCTTCAGTGTAGACAAGACTATGCAGTGTTGCATTCCAGTGCATTATTTTCATAGTCACTGCCATGGGAACCTCAGATTTCACAAAAATGATATCTGTCTTTGTTCTTTTCAAGTGAATTAACCATTTTTGTAACTTGTGCTTCCATTTAACCAAGTTATTTCCTGGTATGTGTTTTCACGATTGTTTATGTAACAAAGGTATACATGGTAGCTTCAAAATGTTCCTGGAATCACTTTATTTCTGAGAAATACAAAACAGTAGAATCATTTAAGCTGCATTTCCTTCAAAATAGTCCTCTTGTACAACTATACATTGCTGCCAGTGACTGTAGGAAGGTATTGGAAGCATTCCTGGGAGCCATTTCACAAAAGCCTTTTCAGCTATTAATGATGACAGTAGCATCACAAAAGTTTCATCCCTTCAATGCTGATTTCAGCCAAGGAAACATAAAAATCGCTGGCACCAGGTCAGAAGAGTACTGGGAGGGGGGGGATACTCCAGTGTTGTCACATTGCTCCATGTCGAGAAATCCTTGACCAAAACTGACCAGTGTGCTGGAGCATTGTTGTGAAGGAGAAACCAGTTGCTGGTTCTCCATTTTTTGGGGCATATCCTCCTGACTGCAACCTAAGGCAAGGAAGGATGTCAGTGTACATTTCTGTATTCGCAGTTTTACCTTCAGGGATGAACTCTTAATGAACAATACCCTGGCAGGCAAATATTCCTGTAAATTATACTAGAGAATTCTGGAAACTTTCTTAAGCTGCTATGTACTAATTGTTAAACCTCCTTACAGGACCACGGTTACGGCGGAGGGACTCGTCGCGTAGCAGAGCTTCCAGTTCTAGCTCAAGTGGATGTATGAGTGATGGAGGGGCTCCTTCATCATGTTGTGAGGTGGCATTCGAATGTGATTTTCCCACAACTGGAACCATCAAACGCAAGCCGTCCATGAATCCCAAATTACCCCTTACGTCCATCACAAGACAGCTCAAGGAGGTAACTAACAAGATCACTTGTCACAAAACTGTAATTTTGGTCATACTGTACTGTGCTTTCCTCCCAAACAAAACATTATTGATTTTGCAAAAAAAAAAAGTTTTTTTGCAGGCAATTTGTACGTACCATCATCAGCTTCTGTAACTTTTCTTTGATACATTTTCTGATGTGTTTCATATTGAATGAAATACAAAGAAAGACAATTTTTTAGTTGTATACAGTATGCTATTTATAATACAGTAAGCTTTACAGTAGATGTCTTAGCAGCAGACTGTTTTTGTGTGTGTGTGTGTGTGTTTTGTATGGTTATCATAATAAATTGTGATTGTTTCCTCAAACAGCATTAGCTGGATAGTCAATATAATGGGGACTCAGTGCATTTTCTGTAAAGTAGCAACTAAATATATAATATTGATTTAATGCTTTAAAGTGTTGATGAATATCATGACCATTAGTGAAATATGAAATTGATGTTACCCCTCTGTTTAATGAATCCCATACCATACATATATATATATATATATATATATATAGGCTAGTTGAGATATAGCTTCACTGTAACTTCTAGACTGACAGTTCAATCTGTCAAGTCATACAGAAGCCACTTAGAGAACAACACTCTGAAATCTGACAGATGGCTGTAATTCCGTACTTGCTCTCCAAGCTGCCAGCTTCATGACTGTCACAGTGCTAAATTAAGAACTACAGCCAGTCATTGACCTGGGCTCGACCATACAGTGATACCAAATGGTTACAGCAAAAGTGCATGCCATAGTGCAGAACAAAATTTTATACAAGTTAGAAATGTATATAAAATATTTCTGAACACTAGAATTACACTAGGTAGCGATTTTGAAAGAATGCAGTCAGAGATTGAAAGATTAAGTGAAATACACAGAAATAAGATTGTTATGCTCTATGCAGAACCGAAATTCCACATTTATGCTGTGGCCAGAGTACTGTTCAGTGAAAATTCCTGCTGCAGGGCAGTGTTTTCCATTCCATATAAAAAGGATATACACCTAATGGGACAGTAGCATTCCTGCTGCATATGCAGGAGGTGCTCAACTCTGATCTTACTCAGAGACCTGTTGTCCTGACTGAGGTTAATCGTGGTTTTCCCGAGTCCTTCCAGGCAAATAGAAGAGTAGTATTTTCAGTTGAGACACACCTGCTCTTCTGTGACATGCCTAAGTCTGTATGCACTTATCATTCTGTCATTTGACACTTATCTTTTCAGGTGAAACATTATTAATGCTGAGAAGAGTGCATTTCTCATCTGCTTCGTGGCAGAAGCCTGAAATCATGCACTGTTAAATCTTTCAGACCAGAATTAATGCCCTAGTGATCTGCAGAACACTGGAATTTAAGTGGGGACTGCATAAGAGCAGATGTAATTTCATGACGTTCACTGTTTTGAGCATCATTCCTTGCGTTGTGTATATATAATGTTAGGAACCGAATGGTTGAATAAAACAAGGCTGAATAAGTGAACAAGTACTTCTTGTTGTTTTTCAGGTTGGTGAGACAGTGGTTGAAGGTTCATCTCCCCCTGACACAGAGTCACGGAGCGGAACTCTCACAAGAAATGGAATGAGGCAAAGTAGGCGTCGTTCATCAAACATTTCATCAGAGGAGTCCGGAAGCAATTCAAGCACACTTAAGCGATGTCACAACCACCACCGGGGGTCCAACTCTGGTTCCTCCTCTAATGCTTCCACACCAATTAGAGAGCGGCCCTTGGAGCTTAGCCCTGTGGAATCCCCATCCCGTGTGCCAGCAACTGACATGATGCAAAATGGCACTGAAAAAACAGAGCCCGAGTGTCTTGGCTATGAATCACAAAATGGGATAGAACCTTTTGATTCATTACCTCCTCCCCCTCCTGAAATGTTCCAGAGCACTCTGAGTCTGGACTCTCTTCCCCCACCCCCACCACCATCAGAGCTGCCGGTGTACACAGATTTAGGGGGCAGTTCTCTCTCCCTTTTCTCGTTACCACCTCCACCCAGTCCATGCATTGACTCTGCCACAATCCGTAAGCAGCAGAATGTGCCACCAGCACTACCCCATCATATAAACAAACTCCCCACTCCTCAGTCATCAACATCATCTACCCCCACCAATGTTCTGTCACCATCTACAACACCTACTAGAACGCGACCACCATGCTTTTCTCCTCCTTCCAGTCCCAGGGCTTCCACAACCCCACGTGTGCCTCCAAAGCCAACGCCTGTTGTCTCCAGGCAGGGCTCCTTATCAAGACAGCAAAGTCTGGAAAGTGCAAGCTCTTCACCCTATGCTGTTCCACCATATCTTGCAGAGCTGAAGGCTGGCTCACCCCTCATGGCCCGCAAATCATGTGTCGTTAATGTGACAGGATCTAGTCCAAAAAGTCCCATAAGTCCAGCCACTCCGTCATCTCCACAACCACCTATTGCACCAAAGAGCCCAATCTTGTTGACTAAACAGCGCACACGGACTGCCACTAAAAAGATCTCATTTAATTTCACTCCTGAGGAGATAGGGGGGGGAAATTGTGGAGCAACTACGCCCTCATCTCCCACATATGGTAGCAACAAGAAGCCTTTACCACCCAAACGAAGTGAGAGCACAAGACTGAGCACTACGCCCAGTCCAAAGAGGCTCTCAGATGCAGACTCCACCCTCACACCGCCACCCAAGGACTTCCTGAAGGACCTGCAGCGAATAATGCGCAAGAAGTGGCAGGTGGCTCAGAAGTGCAAGCTAGATTCATCCAAGACACCTCATGAGGTGCTGGGTTTCCGGGATCCCCCTCCACCCATTGCTGATTACCGTGAGACAAATGTGAGCAACTGGGTGCAGGAGCACTATGGCACAAGAGACAATCTGTATGAGAATGTCTACCTTGTTGGAGGTAGCCCTTCTGTACAGGAGATCACCTATGGGTCACGGAGTCAAACTGTGCCCTCTTCTGTAGACTACTACAGCAGACAGCAGGCTAACAGTGTTGCCATTGCAATAGCCAATAAGAAGAGGCCGCCTCCCCCTCCACCAAAGCGCAGTGAGACTACCCAGCTGTCTACGGCACGGCTGCACTGACAGTACAAGCAGTACTAGTCACTTACGGTCTCTAGTGTTGTAATTCTGTTCATGTGTGATGACTTTTCAACAAATTTTTATGGTGCATTGATTTTTTTTAAAGTACAATTGTAATATCTATGTATTCTTATGTGTACATAATTTTTTTAAAGATTAGTTAGATGAATGCTTCATTTGAATTTTTTAATTACGGTAATACAGTGCAATTGAAAACATTTTTAATGAATGAATGCTGGAGTGAGTGAATGTTTCAGGTCCTCAAATTGTGTTCCAAAAACCTGGGTGAGGAATACGAGTTTGTTAAGCATTGTAATGTTAGAGCGTATAAGGGTAACTCCACAAGAGTCTCTGAGAGATAGAGCCAAGGCACAAATACGATCCCCTTTCTGGAAGTTTTGAGCAAAGGATGACTGTTCTTTATCAGTTTTGTATCAGTGCAGCAAGGATCACAAACCCCAGAGGTAACTCTCTTAAACTGTATAGTGCATATGGCGCTGTTTCAGGAACAAACTTAAAGTACTGAATTCATGTAAGATGAGTCTTGCTACAGAGAATATATTCAATGAAAGCTTCTCATGTGCAATCACCTGTGTCCATGAAAGGTACATTTGTCCTCGTGTTTTAGTAAGCACTATGTTCTGTGGGCATGTTGTGGGATGGAGGCATGTCTCTGCACATTCTTAACTTGGCACTAAATTTTGGTGGGTGGTTTTTAGCTTTGTGCATCAGCCACTTCACCCACATGGAAAGATCCCACCGCCTGGCCACTACTCACTGTATAGAAGGCTGGGTGTACCCCAGAAATAATCCGGAGAAGAGAATATCATCTTTTAATCCGACCTCATTGTCTGCATTGTTCTACCCATACTCTAGTCGCTGTATGAACTTGGATGTTCAGTTTCCACCACTAGTGTCCCCATTGAATCTTTTTGAATCATGGAAGCTTATTTTTTGATCGGTATGGCCGACTGCACTTCCATCCTTATGTGAGATACACAGTTCTCACAGAAATTAATATCAGGATTATGCTCTCTGGGATGTGATGTGATGACACTGATGGAGAATCCAAAATTTTGAAATCTTATACTTTATTGATGTTGTTGGAAACCCAAGAAGCTTCACTGTAACCTAGTTATGAGCTCACTCAGAACAAGAAACAAACCATCTTGTATTTAGCCCTTTAAAGCACTGGTTTGTGCATGAACTCTGCCTGCCATTATATATAAAGCTCTGCGTTTAACCTGCATTGTGTACTTACGTGTTTTGTATGATATTCAGAATGAATGGCAACTGTTCCCTTAAATAGCATTGATCAATTGACTGTTCATTGTAACATAACACTGTGTTTTGTGTGAAACAGGGAACTGAGTTTTTTACTATGCTGTGCTTAATTACATCCTTTACTGCAAGAGCAGCTGCTTCCAGCATTTCTGTACAGATTACCCGTGCCATGTGTCCACTTGTGTGTGACATCAGACTCACTTTCTGTAGAGATTGTTTAAATATCTTTATGTAACAAACAGTCTTCAGTTTCAGTAGATGCCAAAATGAAAGTAATGGGTTGATAAAGATGGGTGGAGTATACAAGTGCATATTTCTACTGGATAACACACAGGCCAATATATGAACTAAGTAGTTGAAAGTATAGATGAAGCACGTGTGGCCACAGACAGAGAGGTCCGGTCAAGTGAAGTAGGAATGCACTTGGTCACTGCATGAACAGGGTAATATTCTGTAATAATCACTTTTTTGTTAATGTGAACATCACTTCAGAATGCAGGCAGTGTTCTTCAGGCAGAAGAATTTTGGTGGCTAGAGTGTAGTGTCATGACAAATTACCCAGTATCAAAACTACAGAACTGCTTGTAAGAGACATAATAGGATGAAATGCTAAAGTATCCTCAAACATAAATCCTGTAATGGAAAATTTTACATTGTTCAGTTGGCTGTAATGATCTCAACAGTTAGTTGATGGAATGAATTTTAGTTGTGTACTGTAATACATGTTCTCATTTGTCTATTTAGATGGACAATTTTTCATTGAATTAATCCTTCCAGCCGTACCATGGCCCCAGGATGGACAACTTCTAACAGAAATGAGTATCAGGTGTGTCTCCTGGGGGTAAAGGTGGCCGGTGCATAGGGCAAACAACCTTGCCATCTTCATAAGCTGATTGTTGTAGAAATGCTGGGAGCTTCAACCTTCTGGATCCCTAAACGGCCTGTCCAGGCCTTTACAGGGAGTGCTTTTTATTTGATGGACACACATTTGGAGCTGTCTGCTATAGCAACTTTATAACACTAAAATCATTTTATTTCCTACTGGGAGTTTGTGAATCCTGTTTCTAGAAATTGGATGCTAGATGCAAGTGTTACAAATGTGTTCATGCACATTTACTGCAATTGTCTTCATAATTTTGTACATAGGCACAATGTGTCTGTAATATTTAATTAATTAAATCATATAACTGTTGTTGTTAATAAAAATGTAAAATGACCAATATGGCACAAGAAAATATGCATATTATTAACATTATTATAAAATATAAGAAAGAAAATGCATTTACAAATTGCATAGTTTGAAATATCATTATTTGTAGCGCAAAAGTACAATGTTGGCCACGCATGGCAGCTTCATTTCATACTAAATTTGTTGCAGTACACCTTGTGACTGAGTACACTCTTGAAATTTAACTGTGTTTTAAATGGCATCTCTGCAAACAGTGTAATGCGTGAGATTTGATATTTTCACAGAATGATGATAAAGATTACTGTCTTCTGCAAAGTTACATCCTGCTGTCTAGTAATGATATCAGTTGTAAAGATTATATGGCATCAATGATCATAAGTTATCATGAACTTGGAGCATTGGTGAAATGACACTGACAGGGGAAACTGAAGTACTTGAAGGAAAGCCTGTCTGTTTTCCACCTGGTCCACCACAGATTGCACATGGACTAGCCTGGGATCAAATGTGGGTTTCTGCAGTGAGAGGCCGGCAACTAACCATTCGAGCCGTGGCACAACCTACGCCATGTATGCTCATAGATGGATGCCACCATTTTGGAGGAATATGCTGGTAGTCGTGCAACAAACTACATGTTGTCACATCCCAGAAGACAGTGATTTTTGAATGTCATGTAATTTGTCAGGAGAGCAAAGTGAACAGAAAGTACATGTACAGAAAAATTCCATTAATCCGACATCTTGTAATTTGGAAATCCTAATAATCAGCATTTAAGGAGAGTAGTCCCAAGCCAAAGGTTTTGCTTTTTAGCAGAAGAAAGCTTCTTCATTGAAACAGACAGGCAGATCTTGGGGCGTGTTCAAAAAGGTTTCCAAAAGTCTTTGAGACATCAGCTGTGGAGACTTCAGTAAATATAGAAGATGTCCCTGATAACCCTGAACCAACAAATGATGGCAATATCCAAATGGAATACTTCTCTGATTAAGAAACTTGTGATATATCTGTCAATCACAACACACTTCTTATAACGAGGGATTTGAATATTATGTAACACAACTAACATATGTTTTATAATGAGGTCAATTTTAATTTGTTTTTGATTGACAAAAATGTTTGCATTTCAATTGAGTATTGCCCTTTTTGTGCTTTTATAGTTGTGGATGTTACTAGTGTTACTAGCAATGGCAGATTTTATGTTTATCATCCCACTGTTCTAATTAGTTGTTGGACATACGCAAATCCTTCTTTGTTATCGTTAACACAGCAGGATGATAAACATAACATTTGTTGTGTTCTGTATTATGTTCTTTATGTATAGGGTATGTTTTGGCCACAGGGGCCATTATGAGCTCTCGCCATAAAAATTAACAATTTTTGCATATATAAACAGTAACCTATATAAACTATGAGATCTCATTCCTTCACACACACACACACACACACACATACCAACAAATTTTGTTTTATCCGTTTACTTTTATGGTGATGCCTGATGATGGTGCCTGTGGCTGAAACATGTATATGTATGTGTAAATGGCATAATCCAGAAAACAATGTGCGTGCTGTGTTTGACAGGTGACATCACAGTAGGATGTGTAAATTAGAATTTACTCTTCTTATTAGTGGTGCAGCCCAAGTGTAGGTGCAGTATCAGAATGTTACCTGTAAGAACTTATGTCAGTATAAGCACAGCCTGATATATTCTTATAATAAAACCAACAAGATGCACTAATTTCTCAAATTTATTTTTGGAATAAAACTCTACATGTTTCAGACAGTGTCTCTGTCCATCATCGCTGTACACACCGCAGTAGGTATAGGTCAAGCTTGCTAGCAAGCAGTCAGCATAACCGATATGACATATACTTATTGCTGTGTGTACAGTGCTAGACTCCTGATGATGGACGGAGAAACTGTCTGAAACATGTAGAGTTTTATTCCAAAAATAAATTTGAGAAATTAGTGCAACGCGTTGGTTTTGTTATAAGAATATATCACGATGCACGGTCCTCTGAATGTCAAATACTGCTTGATAATCTGGCACCCGTATGGTCCCATGTGAGTTGGATTAACAGAATTTTGCTGTATTGGCTTACTTATCTTATGTGAATCAAATCCAAAAAGTCCACAGAAACAGAGTGTGAATGTGACAAATATGGCTTCACAGGTGGACCATTGCCATGAGAGCACCATCTTAACAAATGTAGTCCTGGGGCCCTCTTTTAATAATCAACATTGGCATAACCTCAGTAAAAGACTTAAAGCCAAAGAACTTGAGATGATTGTTGTACAAAAATTCTTATACACCAAAGTGGAGGTAATGTCTGTGCAAAGTCTGTGGTTTAGTGAGATTTCCAGACATTCCATATACAATCTCTTTTGCTTTAGTGTCATATTAGACCTTGCTTTTTTTACATGTTCATACACAGTGGATTCCAGAATGGGGAGTCCTATATGCTTACTGTCTGTTGTTTTCCATGTGCCATTCTCAGTTACAAAGTGCTAAAACATGGATTGATTAGAAAGATATGAAGATGAGTGTATTGGCAAGGGGTCATTTCTGATAGATTGGTGTCCAGAAGCAAGTCTGAAATGTATATTTCCTTTACCTTGCAGAGCTCATATCTTTTATGCATTTATCATTGGTGCTGAATCAGACATGATGGAATCTAATCCAAAAACCCTCAAATCCAACCATACTGTTTCACTCTTTTTATAGGATTAAGTTCAATAAGATCTCATTAGTTGTGGTTTGTGTTCAGAGAATTGAGCTCTTTTGTGCACCTTGACTATACACACTTAAATGAAGACACTCCATCTTAAAAGTTAGTTAATCTGGATCCACTTACTGGTTTTTATATTCCCTTCCAAAATTGTTTTGAACAAAGGCTTTGTTTGTATTGAAGATTAACAGTCCTGTTTGTGGGATGTTTAATTTCATAAGCACTGATAGTGTTGTGTATCGTGAGTATGTGTTGCATTATGAATTCAGTCAACACTGCTGTACACTAACACTGGCAGCAGAATGTGCCACCACAGGGCACATTCATGAAACTACTGCATACTCTCCATACCTCTGTAACCTCCATGGAAATGTTATCCTTCATGTGGACATATTCTAAGATATTTCCCCCACCAAACTTTTGCACATGTTCCTTGCTACATGTGCAGTCCAGTATTCTGTGGGTTTTGTAAATATTTGCTTACAGTGAATATTGAGCACTGGAGGGCTATCATCCCTGCATCCATTCTAACTGTAGGACCTCCCCTTGTAGGCTGGCCATAATTACTTATTATATTCCAGGCTATCTTCCTACTTTTATTAATATTATATATTATAATGCAAATAATTTTAATCCTATACAAAGCTGTGAACTGAATAAATAGTACAATATTTATTGTTTCAATCTGTTGTTTCAAACTATAACTGGACAAATACAATAAAATTCTTGTTAGAGAAACTGCTGCATCTTGAGCGAGCTAAACACCAGTGTTATTGAGAGTTGCTACATAACCACATTTAGAATAAATGTAGGGAGTGAACCTCTGTTGCTGGGGTATATGGTGGCATGTATTGTCCTTGAAAGTTTGGAACTTTACAGGAATTTTGAAACCAAACCCAATGGTAGTTCCATTTTTATGCACTATTATCTTTTATCTACATATAAAACAAAGCTTTGAGAATCAAATGAAGGTGTTTATCACCGCAAGGAATACAGTACCAATTTTTTGACACATAATTGAAGCAGGTAGCTACGTGGCTGTGGCAGTATGCGCTACAATAACCTAGACTGCACTGTAATGTGACAACAATACTAATGTTAATATCAGAAGTAACTGTTGCTTATGTATACACATGATATGTGTTCGAATGTGTTTTTTGTACTTTTTTTGCATATACCAAACAGACTATATGAGTGGCATGTGTTGGCCAGGTTCTGGCCTGCTCTTGACTGTTTAACTTATCAACTGCAAGTCTGCTGCTATACAGAAATGTTAATAAAGAAATTACAGAACAGCGCTGTGTTGTCATTAAAGTTTATAAAGTCCAGTGTCTTCAACGTGCTTGCTACGGATCCATTTTCAGTCGCTGTTTTCCTCAGAGTCCAGAAAAAAGACTACAAACATTAGTGCAGTTGAAGTCACCCTTTCCAGGGACTTCAGCTCCCATTGGCCAACTTAAGGCCGTGGTTCTGATCTTCCCGTCCTGTTCTGTGTGACCAGATTCTACCTGCCTGCCATATAATTTGCACTATCCCCAACTTCGCTTCTACCCTGAGGATGGAGGAAGCAGCTTCCTCCGAAACGCCTTTAAACAACACGGCTAATATCCGCGTCTTTTCTTGTTACAGCAAATACACTTCATATGCAGTAACACGTGGTCTTTACTCCTGAAGATGGGCATAAAGATGCCCGAAACATGTTGAGACATTGTCAA
>Ga0123355_10008003_pt1 | contig 15938 bp, 8 predicted proteins | sample TergutEmb28metaG_3_FD_89872 | JGI IMG/M metagenome (GOLD analysis project Ga0123355, IMG submission 89872) | Embiratermes neotenicus P1 segment gut microbial communities from Petit-Saut dam, French Guiana - Emb289 P1 | ecosystem: Host-associated > Arthropoda: Insects > Digestive system > Gut ...
AAAAGTCGCAGGCTCCTGATGATGGATGTATTAATGTCCGAAACATGTTGAGCATAGAAGAAGTGAAATAAAACTTAATAAATAGTGACATCAAGTTGGTCTCTTATTCTTCAACTATCACAACAATGCAAGGTCAAATATGCAAAAGACTTAACGTTATGTTGATATTTTCATCATATAAGACAAAAATTCCTCGACGTACTTACAAACTGATTTACACCAGTCTTTAAAACTTACACCGCATAGGAATTAAAACCTAATTTCCTGGTTTACTAAACGACGCTCTGGTGACTACATTACAGACATTCCTGCTCTGTTGTCCGATGAATGCAAGATAGTATATTACGAGGCAGCCGTAAATACTTCTGAGGTACAGAGGCACTAAATACCTCCAGGTAGCAGATTCCTCCTTGATTAGATATTATCTGTTCAGATGCACAAGAAGTACCCCGTCTTTTATTGATCCTAAATCTCACAACAGCCCGCCGCTGAACCCTATCCCAAGCCAGATAAATCCAATCCATTGCTGCGAACCTACTTCTTTAATCCACATTTTGATATTATTCTTCTATCCATGTTTCAGCCTTCAAGACTTTCCTGTCTTCAGAATTTCAGACTAAAATCTTGCATGAACCTCGTATCTTTCCCATACATGCTACATGTCATGCCAATATAATTGCCCTGAATGAGAAAGTACTGTATAGAAAGTAACTCGGTATTTAATAAATTGGAAGTATAAAACTGAGTCCCTTCTTACGCGCAAAGTTCATCTGAACACAATGCAATAGTTCAGTTCCTAAATAGCAATGAAGAGTAGGGATTTCCATTAGGACAACCAACCACGTAATGCCGTTTAGGGTAAAAACTGCTGTTTACTGTATGAATTATAGGGAAGAAACAATGAAGATGCTTGCGAAAAATACATTTTCTGACGTAAAAAGCAGATGGTCACCGTGCTGCCGGCGGCCTGACAAACCGAGGAAACATTCGTGGCTCATCGCGTGAAGTACGTACGCTTTTCCACAGATGTGTAAATTCAGAAACAAGTAAAGTTAATGTCGAACGTGAGGATGATGTAGCAGATTCTAGTGACAAACCTACTGACTATCGCCTTAAGACCCAATACGGGTAAGTGTGTGCCTATAAAAGTCGAATGATACATGAGACTTAAGTTCTACAGACTGACTAAGCTAGTATAAAACTCTCTCAAGTATGAGCTTCAGAACACGCAGAAGAAGGAAAATACATTTGGTTACTTTAGATGCAATGTAGATGTTTCAGCATCTCTTGTGATTTGAGAATTTCACGGAGGTAAAAATTTCCACTGTAATCGTCTTCAGACTACAAGCTTTATCCTGAAAATGAAGGTCGTGTGTGCATCCGAAACGTTGCAAACCACCTAAGACGCTATACGGCATCATCATACACACACACACACACACACACACACAAAAACACAAACGGAACCTTTGCTATGAAAATATCAAATTTCACATAGGCTGAATATTTGTATTCTGTAAGTATGTACTGTCCAGATATATAGAACTATAATTTTGCCTGTTGTTTTGTATGGGTGTGAAACTTGGTCGTTGACATTGCGGGAGGAAAGGAAGTTGAGGGTGTTTGAGAACATGGTGTTGAGGAGAACAGTTGGACCTAGGAGGGACGAGGTAACGGGGGAATGGAGGAGATTGCATAACGAGGAGCTGAATGATTTGTACTCCTCACCCAATAATGTGCGGGTGATAAAATCGAGAAGAATGAGATGGGCTGGGCATGTGGTGCGTATGGGTGAGGAGAGGGGGGTGTATAGAGTCTTGCTGGGGAAACCGGGGGGAAGGAGACCACTGGGGAGACCTAAGCGTAGATGGGTGGATAATATTAGGATGGATCTCCAGGAGGTGGGATGTGGGTGTATAGACTGGATTGGGCTGGCCCAGGATAGAGACAGGTGGCGGACTCTTGTAAGTGCGGTAATGAACATGCGGGTTCCGTGAAATGCGGGGAATTTCTTTACTAGCTGCAAACCAGTTAGCTTCTCAAGAAGGACTCTGCACCATGGAGTAAGTAACTAAGTAAGTACGTACTGTCTGCCTACGGCTATCAGTTTCTGAAAAACTAACAACCGTGGGCTTACAGCTACTCGAGACATTTCTCGAATTTTGTGGAACTGGAGTGTTCATTACCGCCTTCACAAGAGACAAATTAAACCAGTCCACATTCTCTTTTCTTGTTGCATGACGACCGATTTTAAAATTATTCTTTCCCTACCACCTACTTCCTCACTTCAGGTTTCCGACCAAAATTCTGCACTAGCTTCTGACTTGTTCTATATGTGCTACATGTCCCACCTCTCTCATCCTCCATCCTAACAAGGTTTGTTAAAGATTACAGATTACGAAATTATTCGTCATGCAGTTCTCCTCAGACCACTTACTCTGTACGTGGCCTACACATATTACACAATTAACCTATTTATGCAACGCAAGGTGGGCCTATGTGGTTTATTTCACTTGAAATTAATCATTCCAGTAGACCAGATAATTGCCATACAGCTGTGTCCAGTAGATAAAAAACGTACTCATTACGTTAAACACTACACAGCATCTGTGCACGCAACCCCAATCTACACAGGGGGTGAGGGGTTGACTGGATGACCCCAAACACGCAACAATAAGAAAGGCGTCCTTTGTAGATGATCGGGCCTTGATAATGGAGGCTATATAAAAGTACTTTAAAATTAAAGCACGCGTTTTATTATCCAGCAGGTGATGAACGATAAAAGGACTTGACGTTTTACACTGCGAGATTACTATTACATTCCGCAACATTAGTAACTACGCTGTAGAACCCTGCACACTTATGGCAGTACCATTATGAAGCAGCCGAGAGCTGTCGGTGCCTCAGTCGTATTTGCAGCCTTGGGTTTAAACGGTAAAATTTATCTCTACGAGTAGGCAGCAACATTGTTTAATCTGTAAAGATATATTTCAAAAGATTTTCAACTTCATGGCGTGCATATTGAGTGAAATTATGATTTTATTTCGTCCCTTAAGGACTACAGGGTATAAGGGACGTTCAATGGAAGGGTTGACTGCAGAAGTCGCACCTAGATATGGAAGCTGTGAAATTGACACTTCAAAATTTCAAAGGATTTCTGTGTCAGTAATATGCAAAACTGAATAAGCCTGCTCATTCCACTCCTCTTGTACGTCACATGCTCGTAGTTATAATTAAATGATTTAGACCTGATAGCTATACGGAGACTGCCAACTTCTTAAGCAAGGCTGCAGTTAATCATCAGAAACTTCTATTGCCGACTACACGGGAATTAATACTGCAGTTAACAAAAAGTAGCTAAAAGTTTAGACATCACAGGGTGGTTTTATATTTTCCGTTTCATACGCAATGTTTTTACTATGTTATATAATGTTTAAGGCCTACTACACATATTTAAACACACATACACTGCAATCTTCATGGGTACACCGTGCGTCAATGATATGAAATGCTTTAATGCCCAACTAATGCACTCAAATATATAAAACAGTTAAACGGTTAAAAAACTAATTAAACTTATAAAAGACGTTCCAACGTGTTTCGGTTCACGCAGGAACCATCATCAGGGAGCTACAACCACTGCTTAGCTAAAATTACAAGTCTTGTTCAACTGTGCGTGTCGGTACAGACGTTGTCAGAATATGCCGCCTGCCGCCATAACACTGACAACGTCTGTACCGACACGCACTGTTGAACAAGATTTGTAATTTTAGCTAAGCATTAGTCGTAGCTCCCTGATGATGGTTCCTGCGTGAGCCGAAACATGTTGGAGCGTCTTATATAAGTTTAATTGGTTTTATAACGATTTAACTCTTTTATATATTTGAGTGCATTAGTTGGACATTAGCGCATTTCATACATACACTGCGTTCACAAAGCTTTCAATAATTCAATTACGAACACGTAGTAACAAAATAATTGCCGAAAAATGAATAAAACGGACGAAACGGGAAGCCTTTTTGGCCTAACATGAGGTTTCATTTCAGCATTTGCTTAGACGGATTCAGGAAGAACATGAAAACCTCAATCAAAATGGCCGATCTCGTGGCTAGAATGTGAAGCTGGAACTTCCCAGATACGAACATTGAATCCTGTTCAACAGGCGTTGTAAAATGGCCTAAACTTACTGTTTTTCACGCACAGGCTATACGATTTATGACAGAAGCAAGAAATACTCCCGTGAAGTTTCATTCCATTAGCTCCCCTATTTACCATGCAGGCAGAATAAATGTGCCTCACATCATGATATATCCGCCCCATTAAAATATTTCTCTGCGCGATCTGCTACTACATCAAAGCAATATGCTTCTTTAAATTTGGGTTTCAGTCCGTTTTAAAAGAGCCCGCATTACTCATTCTGTCTCATGTCAAAACCCTTCCTTGCTCTAATCCAATAACTGCATTCTTGCATCTGAAGCAGCTGCTCATTACTTTTGTCTAATCTATTACTAAAATTTACAGTACTCTTGGATGTGATGCTGTGTAGGCTGGTAGATTTATACTGAACTGAACGGCGTCATATAGCAGAAGTTCCCTCTCTTCATATTCGGCTGCTAAAAACATCAAATCTCAAACAATCCATTGCTGTCCAACTTCAAACTACCACCGTAGTGGCCCACTGCAACAGGGGCATTTCCTTCCTGTATTTACGTGTTTAATTCTGTCTGGTGAATGCGCCTTGCAGTTGAAGACCTTTGAGTAGGGGAGCAACGCGCTGTCCCGAAACGTCCGTAAAAAATTCCGAATCAATACTGCGCAATATCCTAGGAGGGTCAAGCACCTCTTTGCGAAGCTGGTAGGTTATAAATGCTCTGAAATAACGGCTGGGTTTGTTTTACTCTAGCGAATGCCATAAATTACCACTAACATTGCACTACTTTGTCCTACTTAAATTTACGTTCTGTGTTGCAGAAAGTGGCATACAAGGGCCTAAACAATCGTGCATTTTTAAATTTTTGTAGACCTGGTTAACCGCACTTTTAAAATGTTTTGTGTCAACGCCAAATACTGAACTCCCAATTAAAACTGAGGATTTATTCTTATAATAAAACCAACTAGATGTAATAATTTCTCAAATTTATTTTTGGAATAAAACTCTACATGTTTCGGACTGTCCCTCTGTCCATCATCAGGAGTTTTTCACTGTACACACAGCAAACCTGTATGACATATACCATTGCTGTGTGTACAGTGAAAAACTCCTGATGATGGACAGAGGAACAGTCCGAAAGAGTAGAGTTTTATTCCAAAAATAAATTTGAGAAATTAGTGCATCTAGTTGATTTTGTCATAAGAATTTATCACGATGAACGGTCCCCTGAACGTCACAGCCGAGGAATTACCTTTTTCTTTAATTTTGTAAGATTTATTCCATTTACGGATGCTGTCATCTGCTGTGGTTATATAGTGTGAAACAGTTCGACGTTTACTGAGCAATGAATTATAAAGACCATGGATGGCGAGTGTTGTAGTCTAATTTAAGTTACCATGAAGGGACTGCGGACGGCCACAAAAAACCTTCAATCCGGATACCAGATTTCCGGACACAGATTTGAACCTGAGACACACCGAACAGGACGCAGGATTGGTACCCACATGGCGGCGACGTTGGTGGGAAGTTTCGGAACTGGGCAAATTAATATTTTATTATGCGATCAAGACAACTTTGTAGTCGAATTACTTGATGCATGCACCAATGTATGTCTGAATAGGTAGCTATCGGAAAGTCTTTCGGAACATGACACCGTGCCAGTTAGCAAGTGAACTTAGATATTTATAAACACTGTTGTGAGAACCTCAAGCCATGCCAGCAGCTATTTCATTTCTGAAGAAAGCGATAAATACTGCGAGGGGAGGGAAGTAAAGTTCTATACAGCTGGTCGTTTGAAACACATGGCGGACGGAGAAAACAAAAGATGATCGGATGGCAGGACCATGTTGCATTGTAAGGCAGGACACAGTGCAAACCGTGTGTTTGGTCTGTGTGTTTGTGTGTTTCTCTTATGCATGCCTCTACTTACAAGATTAGTAGGTTCGGGAGATGGGGAAAAGCTTCCTCGGGCAGTGACGTCAGCATGTTGTTCCCCAAGTTCCTGTTGAAAAGAGAAAAACTGGAAATAATCTGGTGCCTTTCTGCCACGTTTAAGTCTTGTGCGATAGTTCTCAACCTGGGGGTTATATGTTCCAGCAAGGGGCACGTTAAGCTCCGTTAGGCGGCGCCTAAAACTTGTTTAATCCTTGATAGTTGAAGAATAAAAGACCAGCTTGATATCACTAGCTATTTTATTTCACTTCTTATGTGCTCAACATGTTTCGGACATTAATTTATCCATCATCAGGAGCTTGCGGCTTTGCTGTTAGAATTACCACATCAGTTGTTGTTTTCTCGGTTCGTTGTGTGTTGGAGATTTGGTGCGGCTGGGTTTGAGTGGTGTCCGTGTTGCAGGCTGCAGCCTGCAACACGGACACCACGAGAACCGAGAAAACAACTGATGTGGTAATTCTAACAGCAAAGTCGCAAGCTCCTGATGATGGATATATTAATGTCCGAAACATGTTGCGCACATAAGAAGTGAAATAAAATAGCTAGTGATATCAAGCTAGTCTTTTATTCTTCAACTATTACAATGATGCAGGTCCAATAAACATAAGATTCTTGTTTAATCTATTGTCGAACAGATAGAAAAAGCTTAAAACTTCTACCTTTTTCGGCGTATCGATTAAGTCAAGCTCATTTAAAATAAAATATATTTCTATGGCTTCACGAGTTTGTATAATGAGACGAAACATAGTGTGTCGTAAAATGGTTGAAGGAAGCTCGGAAATGCTGGTCGTGGATCAAGGTAAATATAACTTTCACCCTAGAACAAGTCATGAAGGCCCAGAGGGCGAGTAGAGGTATACCTCTACTCTTACTTTAACCTCGGCGCTAGATGGCCCCGGCTGCGTTAGCCCCGGTAAGAAGACCCAGTTTCCATACTACAGGAGTCTGGGTGCTCCCCTGGAACCGTCTAGGTGGGTGCGGACAATCTCGTCCCCACCGGGATTCGATGTCCGGACCGGCTAGTCGTGGATAATAAAACAGTAGAGGTGAGGACTAAAATGTGAATTCATATCTGCATTACTCTCTGTTGTAACAATAGCCGAACACAACAGCATTCGTACGATTATTTTAAAAGATTTATAGTTCCTTTTGCACTATTGTTATTGCCATAAAAACTACCCTCTTTGGGGCTTGCAGATTGTAGTAATCATCCAAGTCTGTTGCATTTTCAACTTAAAAGCTGTTCTACTTCTGATCGAAGAGACGACGAAAGCCAGGCCGACCGCAGCGACGGTGGTGAAACCAATACTAATTACAACTCGTTAGGGAAAGTTTTAAAGGCGTATCCTTGCACAGTGCACGTGGTGACATTACAATATATACTCACAGTATTTCCAACATTCTGAGGGGAGCCAATGCTTGTGTAGGTACGACCTCCAGTTTGTTGCTGTCCAGCCGCAGGCTCCTAAGCAATGGCAGCCCCTTGAAGCTGGCTGGGTCAATCGTCTGTATGGAGTTCTGGTCAAGATTTCTGTAACAAACACAGACGAGACTTGGCATCATTATACCAGAGTAAAGATACTGCAGTCTTCTGGATTAAGGCAAAAAATAATATGGTACACTATGTAGAATAAAAGGGGTAAATAAAAAAAAAGCTTCAAAACCTCACACCAAGACAGACAACTCGTGGGACAGGTGTAACTGTATGTGGGAATAATTAGTTTCTTTCTTTCTTTCTTTCTTTCTTTCTTACTTACTTCATGCAGTAGTCCTTCTTGAGTAGCTAACCGGTTCTCAGCTAGTCAAAAAATTCCCTGCATTTCATGGAGGCAAACTTTCACTACCGCGCTCACAAAAGCACGCCACCTGTCCCTATCCTGAGCCAGAACAATCCATTCCATGCCCACCATCTCATTTCCTGAAGATCCATCTTTATATTATCCTCCCATCTACGCCTGCGTCTTCCAAGTGGTCTCTTTCCCTCGGCTTTCTCATCAAAGCCCTGTTTAGACCTCTCCTCTCCCTCATACCTGCTACATGTCTCATCCATCACTTTCTTCTCGATTTGATCACCCGAATAATGTCTGGTGAGGAGTACAGATCAGTAAGCTCCTCACTGTGTTGTTTTCTCCACACACCTGTTATCTCCTCCCTCTTAGGTCCAAATATTCTTCTCAGCACCCTATTCTCAAACACCGTCAGCCTAAGTTCCTCCCTCAATGTCAGCGACCAAGTTTTACACTCATACAAACAACAGGCTAAATTGTAGTTCTGTATATCTTCAGCTTTATATTGTTGGATGACAAAAATATTTATGACTTCCCAAATTATTGTGTAGTTTCTCGAAATAATTCAGTAAGAATATCTGGTCTATAATTTACTGGGAAGGCGTGGTCATTGTTTGATGCGTGTGTGGGGCCTAATACCTTCAGCCTTTTTCGACTCAGTGGGAAAATTCTTTATTGCTACTGACTTATAAGTCTTTTTGTAACACATTTATCGATCATTTGCGGCAGACGTTTCAAGTACTGTATTCTGAATTCCACCAGGCTTGGCTGCCTTGTGGAGTATGAAGTGGCTGGTATGACATTCAATTTCGGAGCAATTTGTAGACCTTACTGTCTGCTTTAGAAAGCTACCTACAATATTTAGAGTGACAAGAGCGAGGTTAGACTTGACACTGGAATGAACTATGTAAATTTCTCATAAAGTGTCTTTGACTATATTTCAGTTTCTTGAACAGTTACTGCCAATATTAAATTGTGCGTTACGGATGTAATTTAAAGCTCGTATTTAGGTTTTTGATTATTTTTCGAGTACCTTTCGTGTCGTTGGTATGTATACTTCGCATAGCTTTGATAGTACTTGGAATTTGGTACTTACGACTAAATGTGCTGCTATTTCATTCTGTTAATGACTGAAAATATAGTTACGCCGTGATTTTCGTGTTACTGTGCGTGATGCAGTTTCTTTTTAATAAGAAAAGTAGTGGAAGTTACACTGTAATTTGACATGAAAGTGTTCCTTTCAGCGGCCCGTCACAATGAATAAGAACATCGGCAAGGAATTTCGCATACACGTATTGGTAGGACTACATCAGTCTCCCTGAATGAGCTGCTATACCTTCTCAGCACCGTGCAGTCAGACCTTTTTGGAGCGTTCGAAAAATTGCAAAAAGCGATTATTAGCTTCGTCATGTCTGTCCGTCTGCACGGAACAACTCGGCTCCCACCGGACAGATTTTCATTAAATTTTATATTTGAATATTTTTCGAAAATCTGTCGAGAGAATCGAAGTTTCATTAAAATCTGACAAGAATTACGCGTGTTTACGTACACATTCATGATAACATCTCGCTCAGTTCTTCTTACAATGAAAAATATATCAGAGAAAACTCGTTGAAAAAATCAAAACACAATATGTTCAATAACTTTTTTTTTTTTATAAAATCGTGCCGTTTATGAGATAATGTGGAAAAATACCGTAGAGCCGGACACGCCACAGGTGGCAGAATGATATGGGTCACGTGCATTACGTGCTGGATAAATAGGCTACAGACACACACCCATCATATGTAATATTACATTACTGCTTTTCCACGGCGAAAATGGTTACGCGAATGCGCCTCAGTGATACGTTATACGTATATTACCTACCTTCTTAGCATGTAACTTTGAAGACCTTCTAGTTTGTTTCAGTATGGTTAAGCGTCCTTTTCAATCTCTTCTGCTTGTAATGAGCCAAGGAAAATCATTGCAAGAGGAATGTAGTCAGATATGCATACTGAAGTACTTGATTGCAAATTATAGATAATAACAAAGTCCTGGATAATCGCGGCTAAGGGAGAGGAATCAGAGAAGTTCTTGCGATTATACGGAGCAGATATTATATAGTAATTTTGTAACAGTGCTTCAGGACATATTTCTAGTGTTTAGCATACCACGTCACAAGTTTACATTTTTCCAGTCTCCAGAAACAATGACTTTACTGGAAGTTCCAATTTTCAGTTACAAATCCCGTTTTACATTTTAATACGGGGTTGTAGACCGAAATTAATTCCTGTGTTCTTTATGTACTTTTAAATTACCAGCTTTAATTTCCAGAATATGCTTCGGAAAGGGGAGTCGAAGAATTACAGAATGCTTGAATTATTGGCCGATTAAAATGTAATTTCCAACTCTTTCTTGATTCAGTTTCCCGTCCGATAGGTTACATGTTTTGCAAATTCAAATGTAGTGGCTTGTTGCAGCTACTTACAATTAACAAGTGCTATAACAATATTGTTGGCATGAACGTAATTTGGAGAGTCGCTCTTTTTTGCTGAATGATCCCAACGTTTCAGAATAAGATGTCTACAGTACGTGTTGGTGACCTACACGTTACTAACAAGATTGAGGGGGTAGGTAAGAAATTTATTTAGGATGATAAGAATGGGACTGGGATCATGGATGCTATAAGAACTGCAGGAACATGACTGAGGATATTTGAAGAGCGTATTGAAATGACAAAGCAGGATCAAACGCCCAGACAATCTTAACAAATTTCCGAGTTCGAAGTCAGATGTGACATTTTCCAGTCTGTGTCGGGGAGGGTGCCGGGCGTACTGATGTATGTTGGAACTGGAGAGTGCTTGGTCATGCAGAGTGAGGGACTACCTATATGGAATTCGGGGGAATGCAGTGACGCAGTTAATTTAAGCCTTGCGCTTCAGGTCGGAATATTGCGGGTTCGATTCCCGATGGTGTTATTGAAACATTTCCGGCCGCACTATGGCCCTGGGGTTCGACTCAACTTCTAATAGAAATGAGTACCAGGAATATTTCCTCAGAACCAAAGACGGCCGGTCCGTACGGCTAAAAACCTTACAGCCTTCATGTGCCGACTGTCTTGGAACCTGGGAGCCTCAATCTCCTGGAACACTCAGCGCCAGTCCAGACCTGTAAAGGGAATGCTTTACCTATGTGGATTTCAACTTGCAGTATTAACTACTGACAAAATATGGTACGTTCTTCAAATTCTTCAAAAAATGCTAATTAAAGTAGAGCTGTGAAAGGTAAAATTGTCCCTGTCCAAACACTGGAGGCACACAGGAGGTGCAGAAGCGTAATTCCAATCATCCTTAAACTCGGAACTGGATACAGTTGCGTGGACACCTTCATACCCGCTCGCTTTACTCACAGGAAAGAAAGTCGGTAACCACATAATGACTGCAAGTGATGTAGACACGTGGCTGTCTCGAGACTCGCCGAAACTTAAGACTCGACGTAATTGTATAATTTCTTGGTGAAATGGAAGGCAGAACTAAGTCTAAATCACCAAACCACTAAACTCTTTAATTAGCCGGAAATGAAGAGGGATTTTTTCAGGCTGAAACGAGGGTCTCTTTACCTACAGAGTAGCAACTCCACCTCAAAAAAACTCCCTCAGTACCGTTCATCTAACCAACAGTGGACGTACAGTCGACTCAGGAAACGAAAATTTTATCTCCGAAGCCCTAGAAATTTCTAACGTTAAGACGGGCAGGACACAGTACTGATCTTGATAATTTACCGGTACTAAGCAGTATGGACAATGTAATCATACACCATAAGACTAAGCGAGCTCCTTGTGCACGGCTAACTGTAATCATCAACAGAGAGGTACCCAATTTAGGCTGCTTAGAACCAGCAGCAATACACATATCTGGAGTATATTCGGCTGGCGTGCTGACCCGGCACACTCACGCTTGTAAACTACCAACAATCACTACAAAGACTAGTGGACTGTGACTGTACAGACTAAAATCTATAGTAAAGTCCGGATATGCAAACATTTATCTGCTACATTTCCTATTCACAACAGTCTGAAACAAGGAGACGTTTTATTGTCACTGCTTCTCAACTGTGCCTTAGATAATGCAATTATGAAAGTGCGAGTATACCAGTAAGGACTGAAACTGAATAGAGATCATCAGCTGTTGGTTTAATGCTGATGATATTAATTTACTGGGTGAAAATATTAATACCGTAAAGAATTTTTTGGCTGCTAGTAATGAGATTTCTGTAGAAGGAAATGTTGAGAAAGCCAGTAGCATGTTCTTGCTACCTGAACATAATGCAGCATAAAAGTACAACATACAGATACCTAATAAATCCTTTGGATATGTGGCAAAGTTCAAATGTGTGGGAAAGGAAAGTAATAAATAAAATTACATGCGTAATAAATTAAGTGTAGATTGTAATCGGAGAATTCGGTCCAGAATCTCTGCGTTGCAGTTTGTTGTCCAAAAACTTGAAGACTAAAGGACACAGAACAGTAATTTTGCCTGGGGTTTTAAGTGGGTGGGCCACTTGTTCTCTGTCACTAAGGGAAGAATATCGGCCCAGGGCGTTCGAGAATGCGGTGCTGAGAAACTTATGAGGGCCATTCGGAAATGATTTGGACTCACCTTATTTGCAGCAACTTTACCACATTTGGGCTGAATATTAAATAAATGTTAGCTCAAAATATTCCCTTCTTAGTTTATACATCGCAGCCATCTCTTTGGGAGCTTCCAAACGGCGTCACGAAACCATTCTTTCGGGGTGTCACGACACCACTCATGGACAGCCGCCTTTTCAGATTCCTTGCCACTGACAGCTCCGTACCCAGTTGAACACACTGCTGCTTGCAGGTGCTTTCTCTCCACATCGACGATGAACATCGGGTGTTTGAAAGCCTTCCTTCCACAGAACTCACGCGGTCCATTTCTGCCTGTGAGAAACGCCTTCCATTTTGCGACTAAAGGCCATGCTCTTCGACCACTAGATTTGGTAATGACGTAGCAGTTTTCATAGTCCTGTGTGAATGGGGTCATTTGGTGGCAGAATGCTGTATTAAGACAACACACCTAGAAGGTAATTCGCGCGATCTTACAGGGTATTATTCGCCGAAATAGCAGCCGCTGTCCAAATCATTTCTGAAAGCCCATCTTATTCGCGTTTTAGAGCAGTGGTTCTCAAAGGTTTCCGATAGGTGTGCAGCGACAATTTTGGATATAATACTACTGCAGATAGAAGAAAACTGTAACACAAACAATTCTGGAAAGAATGGAAATGTTGAAATGGTACGGACACGTAGCACGCAAGAAGGATAACAGATTGCCTAAGGGAATAATGACTAGGTCACCGGGAGGAGGAGGAGGACGACGACGACCCGAAGTGGGAAAAGGACGCTGAAACGGTTATAAAGCTGAAGAATCTAACATACGACGACGCAATAATCTGGCAACTAGGGCGACTGAAAACCAGCAACCGGTGGACCACTGGTTATTGGTTGTCACTCGTCAGAGATATATCTATAGACAGACAGATAGACAGATAGATAAAAACATTTATACACAATTATGTTTAAAAGAAACTTTACTTACACATACATAATATACAGTTAGAATATTATTGAAAAAAGACAGGCAGTGTACGCATAACGTAACACTGAGGAGCTTTCGTGCAACTACTGTTGCAGTGGAAACAAACGTTACACATCATGAGTGTGTGCTTGTAGCCTTAGGAATCCAGCATGCATTGCGCGTACGCCATTTTGTCATCTGTGGCCTGCTCGGCTCTACAATATTTTTCCACGTATCTCATAAAAGGCACGATTAAAAAAAAAGGGTTATTGAACACAAAATGTGTGTTTCTATTTTCTTTACAAATTTTTCTGAGACATTTCTCATTCTAAGAAGAATTGAGCCAAATATTATCAAAGATGTATACTTGTCTTCATGTAATGTACCCGTTATTCTTGTCAGGTCTCAATGGAACTTGAATTTTCAAGATAGATTTTCAAGAAATACTCAAATGCCAAATTTAATGAAAATCCGTTCACAGGGAGCCGAGCTCTTCCATGCGGACAGTAGAACGGACAGACGGATAGGCATGACGACGGTAATAGTCGCTTTTCGCAATTTTGCGAACGCGCCTAAAAATCATCCTTCACATCGCGCATGCGCGAGCCTCCGAGTCTTCCGTAGCGTTGCCAAATTAACCGCTCAAAGTGCTGGATGAAACTTTAAAATTAAGAGTTTCGTAATTCGTACTTCTCAACAGATACTATCATTGGAACCAAACCAAGGAGGATTAGACTGGCGACGCAAATGGCACGTGTAGATAAACACAAAATATTTTGGCAGGGGAGCATGAGGGAAGGATGCCTGTCGCACGATCTAGCCATAAATGGAAGGATTATATTAAAACCAATCTGAAAAATGGGGTGGAATCGCACCGACTGGATTCATGTGGCTCAGGGCACGAAAAATTGGCGGTACGTCGTGAATAATAATGAACTTCAGGTTACGTAAAATGCGGGGAAATTCTTGACTTGATCAGAGTCTATTAGTTTCTCAAGAAGGTTGGAATATTTTGGTTAATTTGTTAGTCAATTGTGTAGCTTCTTAGTTAGTTGGAATGAAATCTGTTTTGATAGTCACAATGCATTCGCTAGTGCAGTTTGCGCTTTGCGCAAGTCGTGGGGCCTGCCTGGAATTCCATTGTTTGAAAACGTCATTGCGTACAAATTGGTGACTGGAGAGAAGGTGTATATGTAACACTACGAAGGTATCTGTAGCATATGTGTGTGTGTGTGTGTGTGTGTGCACAATTATGTGACCTGTCCCAAACACTTATATCAACCACAGGATGATTACAATTTATAGGTAGGCTTCACGGTCACCTGCGTTTCAGTTCTGCTCATACTTGGAGGTTGTCTAGCATTCGGTTTAGTGTTTGATTTTACTGACAGTTTTCCAGCATTTCCTTCTCCGTAAGGTCGCGGAAAAAAGGACAACCTCTGAATTTCGGGCCATCCTATCCGATTTTTAACTGAACTTATGTCAGCACGACACTGTATTCATATCCATTTTCGCATTACCACGAGAAAAGTTTGTGAGCACAGTGGGGGCGATAAAATTGCTGATACAGCGCACCCGGTGTCGGTAGGGTGCGTCCCATGCACGATTACATAGCAGTTCTAATGTAGAACATGTTGGGAACTGCGAAATTTTATGACCTCGTCGAATGCCGTCCAGTTAATTACGTGCGTGGACGGAGACATCTTGAAACACCAACGCGGTTAATGGTATGACCTTCTGAACTGTCAAAACTGCTTGTATTGTTCTTTGAGGCGCGAGTGGCGAATTTTTTCATAACGATTCTGTGTGGCTTGAAATACAGAGATATAATAATATTAAACGGAGTACCATATCCTTTTAAAAAGCTTTCAAGTTGAGCAGTGTTTAGAGTTGGAGGTTTTACACGCTATTCCATCCATATTCCTGTAGGCTGTGAAGTTTATGTGCTAAGATTGAGCAAAGAAATTTTTGCTGATTCTTGTTAAGCCTCCTTTAAGGCGATAGTAGGTGACTATAAGGTGATTTTTTTGGATTGGTTAGGAAATGGTTGGTTTTTTTTTCCCTGAAGCCTGAAGCTCATATAAATACGAATATTCACATTTCAGTACATATCTACCTCGCACAGAAAACAGTCGTTTCCATGATGAAGAATGACCGGTTAAGCTTAAAGTTTGGTTCACATTATTACTGTGCTCAAACTCAGCTTAAGGTAAACACACGGTAAAGCAGGTAAAGCAGTCCCATTACAGGCCTGGACAGGCCCAGAGGGTTCCAGGAAGTTAAGGTTTCCAGATTTCGTGACAACGGCACAGGATGGTGGTAGGTTGTCAACCTTAGGAACCAGCCGCCTTTAAACTCCGTGGCTTTAGTCCGCGAGCGAACCATACCGACAGAGCGGCCGCCGCCGGTAGGCGAAGTTGGTGCCAACTTTTGCGGATAGAGGGGTGTCACGTGGTTAGCGCAACGGGT
>Ga0123355_10008004_pt1 | contig 15937 bp, 13 predicted proteins | sample TergutEmb28metaG_3_FD_89872 | JGI IMG/M metagenome (GOLD analysis project Ga0123355, IMG submission 89872) | Embiratermes neotenicus P1 segment gut microbial communities from Petit-Saut dam, French Guiana - Emb289 P1 | ecosystem: Host-associated > Arthropoda: Insects > Digestive system > Gut ...
AAACTTGTGCGACTATGCAAAAACAAAGGATATGATAGTAGAACTTGAGGTTTTTGACTATGATATAGCAAAATCTTCATTGATAGGTCCGGCTCCGCTTGCTGCCAGGTTTGCTGCTGATATGCGTACAACCCACACAAACTTTGGACTGATGATTGATCTCAGTCATATCCCAATGACATATGAAACATCGCAGTTCGTTGTGAGAACACTTCGTCCGTATCTTACGCATTTTCATATTGGTAACACAGTATGTGAGGATGCAAATGCTTTAGGCTATGGAGATGAGCATCAACGCTTTGGATTTCCGGGAGGAAGCAATGATGTAAACGAGCTTGTAGAATTTTTGAGAGTGTTAAAAGAAGAAGGATTCTTTAATGCAAATGACCCATATGTCCTTTCATTTGAAGTAAGACCATTTAAAGATGAAGATCCTGAGGCAGTAATAGCAAATGCAAAAAGAACCCTAAATCGTGCGTGGGCTCTTTTGGAAGATTGATTTGCTGAGGGAAAACCTATTTAGTTTTATCAAAAAAAGTGCCGGTTTTTACTAAACCGACACTTTTTTACGTTGATGTAATTTTATTGCTTTTTCTGTGATTTGACCGCTTGTAAGACCGTGTCTTTGCAAGAGTTCTAAATAATCTCCGCTCTGTGAAAACTCATTGATGCCAATTATGTCCATCGGGACGGGGCAATGCTTTGCGCAGACCTCTGAAACAGCACTTCCCAGCCCGCCAAAGTCGCTATGTTCCTCAACGGTAATAATTGCACCGGTTTCTTCTGCACACCGCAAGATTAGTTCTTCATCCAATGGCTTGATTGTGTGAATGTTAACAACTCGTGCCGAAATGCCATTTTGAGCCAACATGTCAGATGCTTTTAGACATTCATGTAGTATTTGCCCGGTTGAAACTATAGTGATATCAGTTCCGCTTTTTACAGTGACACCTTTTCCGATCTTGAAGTCATAGCTGTCGTCAAAAATGGTCGGAGCAGCTGCTCTGCTTAAACGCAGATATACAGGGCCGCTATGCTCAGCCGCAGCAAAAACAGCTTTCTTTGTTTCTATTGCATCACAGACTGATATAATTGTTAAGCTGGGAATAGCTCTAAGTATTGCAATATCTCCGATTGCATGATGACTGGCTCCGTCATATGAGTCAGATAAGCCACAATAAGTGCCTGCCAGTTTAACATTTAGTTTATCATAAGCAATCATGCTGTTAATCGGATCTCCGCCGCGAAGAGTCATGAATACGGAGAATGTGTTAGTAAAAGGAACCAATCCGCATGATGCAAACCCTGCTGCCATTGCATTCATATTAAGTTCTGATATTCCAACGTTGTAATACCGGTCAGGAAAGGCTTTGCCGAACACAATGCTTTTGCTGGAACTTCCAACATCTGCTTCAAGCACAACAACTTTGTCATTCTTTGCACCAAGCTCAGCCAATGCATCGCCATATGCGTCTCTTATTGCAATCGTACTCATGTTGTCGCACCTCCCAATTCTGACATAGCATTGCAAAACTCTTCATCAGAAATAGGTTTTCCATGCCATACATTCTTTCCTTCCATGAAAGATACTCCTTTGCCCTTAACCGTTTCGGCAATAATAACTGTTGGCCCTTTGCGGTGTGAACGAGCCTTATTTAACGTATCAGACAGTGCGGCGATATCGTGTCCATCAGTGTGGAGTACATGCCATCCAAAGGCAGCAAATTTGGCTCCTACATCGCCTAACGGCATGATTTCGTCGGTTGTTCCATCTAACTGCACACCATTATGATCAATGATAGCGATTAAATTTTCTGTTTTATACTTTGATGCTGTCATTGCCGCTTCCCATATTGCACCTTCTTGAAGCTCTCCGTCGCCCAGAAGCACATACACATAATAATCCTCGCCTATATGCTTTGCCGACTCTGCCATTCCAATGCCGGCAGAAAGCCCCAGACCCAATGGGCCGGTGGAAAGATCTACTCCGGGCGTTTTGGACGCACACGGGTGTCCTTGAAGAATAGAATCAATCTGACGAAGATTCTTCATTTCATCTACAGAAAAGAAGCCTTTGTGAGCCAAACATAAATAAAGCATTGGAGCGGCATGACCTTTTGAAAGAACTAATCTATCACGACCGGGGGACTTCCAATTTGAAGGGTCAACATTCATAATATCGAAGTAGAGTGTACATAAAATCTCGCAACAGGAGAGAGAACCGCCGGGGTGTCCTGTTTGTATTTTATGGAGTGTTGTGATTAATTCACGGCGCATAGTTGCACAGAGTGAATTCAACTCATTTTCTTTTGTTGTCATAAACAAACCGCCTATCTTTTTTCTAATAACCCGGATAGTGTGGACTTTCTAGGTTTCACCTCTTGCCAACTTTACATGAGAATCTGCCATCTCATAACCTGCAGCTTGAGCACAGGCAGTGTTTAAATCAAGGGCAGTTACAACTGTCGCACAAATCTCTGCCAAGCGTTTTACGCTATGGTTATCTTCTTCGGGGGTTTTACCAAATTCACCACAGCCTATGAGCGTTAACGCCTCCTTTGCCGTGCCAAATAGTGTGCCGCCACCAACTGTAGCAAGTTCGAGGCAAGGCAGGCTCACCATGAAATGCAAACCTCCGTCAACAGCTTCGGCTTGTACATAAACAGATGATGACGAAATCACCTGAGCGGCATCTTGCCCTGTTGCAAGGAAAAAAGCACCGATAGCGTTGGCGGCATTTACGTTAAATCCCGAAATAGTACCGCTCAAATTACTGCCAAGATAGCATTTGTTGAACACGACTTTTTCAACGCTTCTACTGTTTGTGCCTTTTTTGAACACTTGCGCAAGCACGTCCTCGGGTATAAAGACCTCAGTCTGTACGCCTTTGCCGCGCCCATTTAACACATTTATGTGTGCATTTTTTTTATCAGAGCAAAGATTGGAGCTGATAGTTAAGAGCTTCCAACCGGGTTTTGTAGCTAATATGTACTTAACAATATCGGCAGAAGCCTTTGTTACGCCATTCATGCCCATGGCATCTCCGGTTTTGAAGATAAGGCGTAGGAAAACTTTCGTACCAAGCTGATAAGTGTCAATTTTTTGAAGTTTGACAAACGGATCAGGAACATATTTTTGAAGCTCTGCAATGTATGCATCCATATTGTCATTAACAAATTCGATAAAGCTTCTTGCTTCGTAAATACTCGGAGCTTGAATTAACGGAGCTCGTGTCATGCCGTCAAAATTCACGAGAGTTTTCAGACCACCGGCAAGGTTTATCGCCTTTATGCCACGAGCGACACCTGCAATCAAAGCAGCTTCATTTGTAGCAAGCGGAATGTAAACATCCTCATTTGCAGAAACATACTGTCCTTGTATTTTCGCAGGCCCTACAAACCCCATTGGGATGATAGCGCCGCCGATTTTAGATTCAATCCCTGCAAGTATTGCGCTATTTCCTACAAGTGCGCTAGTATCAATTTTTGTGTTTTTTACCATGTCAAGAGAAACGCCTGAAACACTCTCAAGCTGTTCACATCGAATTACAGCGGCATCATTACAGGCATCACGGACGTGTTTGGAATCAGAGTTGTATATGCGTTCAAATATAACTGATTCCAAGTGCTGGGTTTTAATTTTCTTCTCAAAGTATTCATTTCTTATTTGGTCTAACATATATAGCCTCCATTAATGTTTCTTATGGAGCAGTGTGCTCAATGTTTGTGCAAACTCAGCGGTATTGTTCATTTCTTTCAAGTCAATACCGGTTTCAACATTCATTCTGTGAAACATTTCTACAAGTAGTTCAGTTGCACAGTTGCCTTTAGCACCGGGAGCATATGGGCATCCGCCAAGACCGCCTACGGCAGCATCGAAGGTTCTGATGCCGGCGTTATATGATGCTAGATTATTGGCAAACTCAAGTCCGAAATATTTGTGATAGTGTACAGCCAAGTTTGCGGTTGTGAGAGCTTCATTTACTGCTTTAGGAATATTGAAAGCCATCTCGGGACCTGCCATTCCTGTGGTATCACCAAGCGATATCTCGTATGCACCGTGGCTTTCAAGGGTCAATGCAACTTCCAAGGTTCTATCGACAGGTTTGTAGCCCTCCATAGGACATCCAAATGCTGTAGCGATATAAGACCTTACGCGGACGCCTTCGCTTTTTGCAATGCGGTTGATTTCTTCGATTTGGCTCAACGTTTCATCGACACTTTGATTTAGGTTGTTCTTATTATGGCTTTCGCTTGTGCTGACAATGGTCACAACTTCTTTAAATCCGGCGTCAAGTGCTAGTTCAAGCCCCTTCAAATTAGGCACAAGAGCGTTATAAATAACACCGGGTTTCTTTTCGATATTTTGAAACACCTCTTTTGCATCCTTCATCTGAGGAACCCACTTTGGATTAACAAAAGATGTGACCTCGATTCTTTCGCAACCACAGTCATTTAACATATGGATAAGGTCTATTTTCTTTTTCGTATCGATAAACTCCGGTTCAGGTTGAAGACCATCTCGCGGAGCTACCTCAAAAATAGTAACGCGGTCTTTGACAGTGCTCATAGAATATTTCTCCTCTTTATGGAATAAGAATTGCTCTGCCGTTGATATCGTCGAAGATATCAATTGCCCGTTGATAATCAGACATTGGCATGGTTTCTCCAACATACGCTTTTAAATCTAAGCAACCGGCATCAAGAAGATTCATTAGAGGTTCCCACGTCCTAAACATATGTCGTCCGAACAAGCCGGTGACAATCAACTCGCGGTATACTACTCTATGCATGAAACGTTCGATTTTAAGATCTTCTTGCACCATACCCACATGTATAAGTCTGCCGCCTGTAGAAAGAGCATCTATTGCTTTATTAATAACTATCTCGCTTCCGGTAAGATCTATTACAGCGTCTAAGTGGTCTGTATGTTTTGCAATCTCAGTAACAAAGTCTTGCTCCAAACTGTTTATAGCAACATCTGCACCAAGTTTCAAGGCATACTCAAGGCGCGAAGGTTTTAAGTCCACAGCAAATACTCTGGTTGCGCCCAGCAGTTTTGCAAGCTCACATGTCATCAAACCAATTGTTCCGGTACCAATTACCGCAACATTAGCACCAAATATTTCCGCTTTTTGTAGTGCGTGAAAAGCTGTGCCCAGTGGCTCTAAAAGTGAGCTTTCGACAAAATCAGCGTCTTTACTTAATTTGATGGCAGAAATGGCAGGAAGATTTATGTACTGCGCGAAACTACCATCAACATTTCGACCCAGTACACCCATGTCGTTTGTGCAGATATGTTGCTTGTCGGTGCGGCATTCATAACATATCGTACATGGTATATGTGTTTCTCCGGCAACTCTGTCACCAGGTTTAAAGTTTTTCACGAGAGGCCCAACCTGCACGACTTCACCTGAAAACTCGTGTCCAAGCGTAAATGGTAATTTGTAATTTGCGGCAGCAACCAGTGGAGTCCACTCAAGAACTTCAATATCGGATTTGCACATTGCGGTTGCTTTCACTTCAACTATCAGATCCTGCGGTCCACACTCAGGAATTGGAATATCCACTATCTGTGCGCCGGGACCTGCTTTAGTCTTTCTTATTGCATTCAATTCGTATTTACCTCGCTTGCTTATTCAACAGGACGTAGTTTTGCTATGTTATTTTCGTCCTTTACGCGCACAAGTCCGGGGTTTTTAATTTCAAGCAAGGAGACTTCAGCAAGATAAAGAACCGTGGTGCCATCTTCTAAGTGACCTGTGTAGGTTTGCTCTAAATCCGAGACTACCATGTGGAAGTGCGGATGCCCATCAAGCACATAGCCTTGCAATGAAGCTAGTTCTATGGGGTTTTCAATTGTAACAAACTCATCGACCGGCTCACGTTCTATTCCTGTAACGCGGTGTAACACAACTTTCTGGAGCGATCCAATTGCGCTGGTTATAACAGCATTTTTTATATCGAGGCGTGCGAGCTCTTCCCTTATACTTTCAAGCAGTAAATCACCACGCTCAAGATTCATAATCACTATTCGGCCTACGCCTTCACGTACATAACTAATCATTTCTTGTTCCTTTCTTTCGATGGATTTAATTAAAACATACTTTCAGGATAACTGATGTACTGCTCCGGAGAAGTAGGCTGTGAAAAAATTGAAAGAGTTGTCAGTGTTTCATCCGAAGTGTTGCATACTTGATGTTTTGAGTTAGCGGGAAAAAACACTGCATCGCCTTTCTTGAATTCCACAATTTCTCCGTCAATCCAACTTTTACCCTGCCCCCCAAGGATATAAATAACTTCTTCAATATCCTTGTGTGAGTGCAGTGGTTTAACTATCGCATTTGGGAAACAATTCATTACAGCAATTGCCATCTGTTTTGCTCCCACAGTTTCTTCTGTTACTATCCAACTGAGGTCACGACCTTCAAGATGAAGGGGTTCGACGTCATTATAGTTGATTTTAAGCCGCATTTCAATTCCTCCTGAGCACCGGTTTTAAAACCAGCGCTCTAAGTCAGGAAGCAATTCTACTGTTTCGTCTAGTGGTTTGCCTCCTTCAATGTACTTTTTCCTACGGTTGACACGGTCGATTTGCTGTATTTTATATGAGCGATATGCTACTTCATCTGCGTAGCGAGCAGGTATATTCAAGATGCCGTCATGGTCAGCACGGATTACGTCTCCGGGTGTAACCATTACGCCTGCACAAAGAACAGGCTTATTTGCTGAATAAGGCTCAATTCTTCCTTGTGGATGTACATACGATATGCCTTTTGAAAATACAGGCAGACCTTGAACTATACTCTCCGGAGTGTCTCGCATGTATCCGTCAAAGATAAGTCCTTCACAACCGTTGTTAACAAAGCCTTGAAGATTTTCGCTTCCAAATATTCCACCAATTAAACCATTGGCGGCACATACGAGCACTTCGTCATCTCCGGCACTTAAAACTTCTTGCATTTCGTCATATAGGTCAGCATTTACATGACTGTCAAAGAAATGATAGCCACCATCTTTTTTGCGAGCATATTGCAAGCGTTCAAATTCCTCGTATTCCATATAGGGCATTCTGATATCTGTTTTTTTGAATTCCATAGTTCTTGCAACGCCGCAGAATTCTGTCTGTGGAATCATTGGACGCATATCAGGTGACATACTGTACAAATCTTGCAGGCCCATGCTGTCCAGGGCATCGCTGAGGTCTGCGCAACGAGACATTTTGATGATTTCCATAGTTTTGGCTTTGATTGGCATATTATTATTCTCCTTAAAATTTGATAATTTAGTTTATTAAACGTGTTAAAGTTGATTTTGGATTATTAGTCGTCTTGTCCGCCGCGTGTCGCTAGTCTAATTACAGCAGTGATAGCTAAGGCAAGCACAAGTATAACTACACCAATTACGCTACCGTATCCGATGCGCATATGGTTAAATGCATTGACGAACAAGTGTAGGGGTAATATCTCGGTTGAGTGAACAGGCCCGCCCCTCGTCATGACCCATACCAGGTCGAAAATACGCAGTACACCTACCATTTGAAGTATCAGAATTGTACGAAATACCTGCTTGGACATTGGTATAATCATGCTAATATGCGTTCGCAATCCGCTTGCACCATCCAGAGCAGCACTTTCAAGTACTTCTTCATTGATACTCATAAAGCCCGAATTAAATAAGATAACCTGAATTCCCATCGCGCTCCATACTTGCGCTATGATTACGGAAGTCAACGCATGTGTCGTGCTGGCGAGAGGCGACATGTACAAATGACCTATCCCCAACGCTTCCATCAATGGTCGTGCAATACCCATAACGGGGCTGAATATGTTGCCCCAAATGAATCCCACTGAAACCGTAGTCAAAACAACCGGCATAAAAAACACGGTCTTAAAAAATCTAAACCCTTTTAGTCGTAGGTATAGTACATAGCCGAGAGTATATCCGATTATCACCTGTACTAAGGTTGTCCAAAACATAAATACAAATGATGTTCGCAGACTATTCCAGAAAAATGGATTATTAAATACGGCGGTAAAGTTGTCCCATCCGGTGAAAACCCTTGTTGCTAAGGTTGGCCATCTGTAAAAACTTAGCACCAATCCTTGTTGCAGAGGATAGAGAAGCAGATAAGCATAGTATATGAATCCCGGTATAAATAGCAAGAATAGGAGAAGGACATCTCGTCTTCTTATCTTTAACATTTTAAAATCCCTCCTATCCTTTCAGAGCGCCTGCGGTAAGGCCTCTTTGTATTTTTTCCTGAGCAACTAAATAGAACAGCAGAGTTGGAACTATAGCGAGCAGGGCACCGGCAGCAAGTTGTGTATGTTCTGAAAAATATTCGCTTAGAAAACTTGCAAGACCAATCGGTAATGTTCGCAGTGACATATCACTGATAAGCAACATTGCCACCATAAGTTCATTCCACGCATTTATAACTGCCAAAATGGCAACAGTTGCTATTACATCACGAGAGAGGGGGATGATAATATTCCAAAATACACGAAAAACCGAGCATCCATCAATATATGCACATTCCTCAAGCTCTCTGGGTATTGAGCTCATGTAACTTTCAAGTATGAATACGGATATTGGTATTCGAAAAGCACCGTATATGAGAGCCAACATTGTCAGGTTGTTCATCATACCCATATTAAACACGAGGATATAGAGCGGGATTATCGCTGCGTGAATGGGAATCATCATGCCTGTGATAACAACATAATATGTGAGCCTTCTGAATCTGAATTTAAATCTGGAAAGAACAAAAGCCATTGGGACACACGCGGCAAGTGTGAAAATCACTGTCAACGTGGCAGTCTGCATACTGTTAATCATTAGTCTGCCAAGTCCCGCATTAGTCCATGCCAAATAAAAATTTATAGGTTGTGGATTTCTCGGAAATCCCCATGTGTTAAATGTAAGCTCTTCAACTGTTTTCAAAGCTGCCATTAAGAGCCAAATTATAGGATATAGAATTATTGTAGATACTATAATCAAAACTACATAACTGAGAATTTTAGTTTTGCCACTCAGTACCTGTCCGCTTGAGCCTTGCAATATCTTGTTTTTAACGCCTGCACCCATCTCGGAAAACCTCCAAACATAATTACCGATTGCACTGTATAATCAGAATCGACACAATGTATATGGCCGACCAACAAGCGCAGTCGGCCATAACACATGATTCATCTGATGATGCGACTTGGTGTACTAGTCGCCCAAAGTCCTAAGATGCTCTTCTGCAACCATTTGCACGAAGTTTACAGCATCTTGAACAGTCATTGTGCCGGCAATGATGCCAGGCATTGCTGTTTCTTTGATAGCAAAATCTATGGCAGGAACTGTCAGAGCATCCATAGACAGAAGCAAGAATGTAGAGTCGCGGTAAGCATCCACAAACTGATTGAAGAGAGGTAGTGTCAGATCGCGGTTCCAATCGACTAAACCTGCAGCTACTCTTGCGCCGCTTTCCATGTATTGCCTATTGTAATCGGGGTGAGTATAGGCATCAGCAAAACGGATAACAGCATCAAGTTGTCTTGCATCTAAGCCTGCCGGAATTGTGAGTCCCCAAACATTTCCGCCAACTCGAATGCTTGCATCGCCGCCGGGAACAGCGTCAGGGAATGAAGGGAAGTCAATACGGTTGACACCGTCAACGAACTCACGTCCACCGGCTGTTTCGAAGTTAGCAGCTTTCCATGCGCCTTCATAGTACATAGCAGCTTCGCCGCGTGCGAAAAATTGATCCGCATCAAGTGTGCTGAAAGCCAGTACATCAGGTGGGAAAGCTTCAGCGTCAACAAGGCGTGCAAAATGTTCCATTGCGCTTACAAATCCATAGTCAGGATTGTTCCATTGATCCATAGCATATCCTTGAGTGAGAGCTAAGGTTGTTTCGAATCCTGCTGTCCTTGACATGAAGGCAGATGCCAACCATGCAAAGCGAATGTCAGCGCCACCTGTTACCATAAGATGTATTCCGGCTTCGCGAGCTCTACCGGCAAGGTAAATCATGTCATCAAAGGTTTCGGGGGGGCTCCAGCCATGTTCTTCAAATATGGCAGAGTTATACATTAGACCATCAATGCTGGCTTCAATTGGTATCGAAGAGATACGACCATCGATTGCCATGTTGTTGAGGATATGTGGTTGGAAACGGTCGCGAATTTGCGGATTTTCATCAAGGATGTCATCCCAGAAATGGATAAGATTAGCGCGATTGAATTCAAGGATATAGTTGATTGGAACTTGACTTAATTCAGGTGGATTGCCTGCGGCAAATTCCACAAGCACTTTAGTGCGATGTTCTGCCGAAGGTGAGATGTCAGGTTCAATAATGATATCCGGGTTTGCTGCGTTGAATTCTTCAACTAGTCCCATGTAGATTTCGTGAAGTGGACCGCCGGGGGTGTTAACGTTTGCATGGCGGATTCTAACAGGATCTAAACCTTCTACCGGGGGTTCTTCTTGAGCCGGGGGATCGTCATCATCGTCAGCGGGTGGATCAGCAGGGGTTTCGCCTGCAGGCGGTTCCGTAGTTGGCTCCGGCGGTGATTCTCCCATAGCACATGCGACCAAAGTCGTCATGAGTGCGAGGATCAATAGTAGCGCGAATAGTTTCTTCATTTGGTTTGTCCCTCCTAGTTTTGTTTTGTTAATACGTTTATATGCAACCCTACGAAATGTTTCGCAGGATGGCTTTCAAATTGAAAGGTCTTAACTTTCCAGAATAAGTTTATACCCTATGTCAGTTGTTCGGTCATCTTGTGTTAACTCTGATCTACCAAATTGATCGGTTTGGAGTTTTCCACAATCAGTCCAAGTTCCCGCTACAGGGTCGAATGAGTGTAAACTGTAGCTGGCACAAGGTTTAAAACCACGCACAATGACAGGTGGGCATTCAGCTTCGAGGTATATCAGTGCATAGTCTTTGCAAGGAGTTGCGGCACAAAAAGCCCATCCTCGGTAACCCATATGTTCACCGGCTTTGTTTGGTGTAACAAGCTCGTTGTTTGGTACAAGATCGTGATAGCGGCAACCTTCGCTCAAAGCAAATTTCTTTACTAATGGGGTCTCAGCACCCGACCTGAAAGTGATGGATTCCCAAATCTTAAATGGTGCGGCAGCTTCAATATCTGCACCCCATATTCCCTCAACTCCATAAATAACGCCACCAATAGCTCCGGACAGAAAACTGCCGTACAGACCGGCGCGATTATTCATTTCTGCTTCAGGACTATCTGTTTCAGGAGGCTCACCGAAAGGAAATCCCGGATAGTAAGGCTCTCCTGCAATAACAGGCATTGCCGGTTCTGATTGATAGCATTCAGTCAGGTACCAGTGATGGTCATGCTCACGCCAGTTACCATTTTGATGGAAAGTCAGCCAAGGTGCTTCATCGGAATTGCCAAAGTTAACCAAGGTTGAAGGTGATGGGTTTGTACCAACCAGCGTACCAAACGGTGGATGCCCATATCGTTCGAGCCATCGGTTTATAGGCTCATTATATTCGCGTGATGGAATAGAACAGTACGGCCAATCAAAGTGGATAGGGGATAGTAGGCAATAATGAGCTTGATAACGTGCAAATATATATTGAACATAACGAGCATAAGTATCCGGCCATCCACCATGTTTTTTCCATATGGTGGAAACATCCCTGCGTGCGGTTTCAAGAAATGTGAGGATGCCTTCGCTTTGCAGATAGTCTATCTTTTTGTCCATTTCAATGAAATAATCAGGATTTATGCGAGTGAAATCGGGTACGACATCTTCGTAACCTTTTACATTTCCGGGGAAATGGAATAACCGTCCTCCTGCATTGTGCATATCTTTAGCAGACTCAGTACCTTTTTGTTGCCATGCATCACGTATCCATAGACCGGGCTCAATCTCAATTTGGGGTGGATGTGAGTCATTAGCCCATGTGGGGTGTCCGGTGAGCATGGCTATGGTATTGTAGCCTTGTTTCTTGCGGTATTTAACAAGATCCTTAAAATAGCACTCTTCAATTGGACGCTCTATGCTGTCATCACTCCAACGGAAACGATAAGTGGGAGCTGCCCACCAAGTATCTCCGATCATAAAGAAATCTTGACCGTCCGGGTGAATAAAACCGTGGCCATTTTCACTTGGTCGTAAAATTCCTCGACGTGATGGATTGTCTTGCTTTTCAGCTTCGCTCCAATCTACAGCTTCAAAACTGCCTGAAATGCCATCTAACCCGGAGTCTAAAGGAAACGAACCGCTGACATAGCTCCATGTGCCGGGTTTTGTAGCAGTAAAACGTACTTTAAAAGTATTTTTACCATCCCAAAAGCCATAAACACGTTTATTGAAGTCCGGACCGGTAAGGTCAATCCATACATCAACATCCATGTAAGGGTTTTCATGGTTGCGATTTGCTGTTAAAGTTAATTCCTGAACATCCCATATCTTAATTTGCATATAGTGCTCCTTTTAATGTGCAATATGCTGACAAATTGCACCTGTTTCATTAATAATAGATGAAACTTTACCTAAAGGAAAGCAAAAAATTTTGGAAAAACCATAATATTTTTATGTGTTTTCCCAAAATTTCATATTGAAAATGTGAATTAAATTTTTGATTTACGAATAGTGAACGATAAACTCCTTAGGACTGTACCCTGTAGTCTTAAAAAACAGCTTTGAAAAATAACTGCTGTATTCATATCCCAGCATTTCAGATACTTCGTAGACTTTGTAATTGCCTGACAAAAGTAACGCTTTTGCTTCCTCCATTTTTATATCAGTTACATATTCAACAAAGCTTACACCGGATGTACGTTTAAATACATTACTTAAATAGCTTGCGCTAATGAATAAGTGTTCTGCAACCATATTTAGATTGATTTGACTACGACAATTTTCTGTAATGAAACGTTTAGCCTCCATGACTATGCGCTCATCTCCGGTTTTATTATTAGTCATGAGGTTGAGAATATCAAGTAGCCTTGCCTCAAATGAACGAAGCCATTCACGCAATTCTTCCAGTGTGTTGGTTTCTCCGATTACATCGTAAAGGTTTTCGTCGAAAGAATTCTTGCCGACCTTATCTCTTTTTAGAGCAGAGAGTGATAATGAGGCAACAGTGAAGCAAAGATTATACGCTTCATTGCGATGGATTCTCATTTTTAGTAGGTTATGCAAATAACAAAATACGCTGTTCAAGCGTTTTATGTTTTGCAATTCAATAGCTTGTCGTAGTTTTTGTGGCCATTCTGTACGTTCAACTTCAATTAGTTGTGCATCTTTAGGTGCATGCAAAACATTTCCATATCCTTGATAAAAAACCTCTTCAAGTGCCAAGATTGAATTGCTCATTATTTGTTCGATGTTATGTACATTGCCTGTTGCGCTTCCAATTCCTACCGCAGAAAATGCGTTTAGGTACTGACGAAGCATCCTGATAATTACCTGACACATCTCTTCAATGACGCTTTCGCTTTTTGGCGAATATACAAACAGATAGAGACCTTCTTCCGCAGGAAAGGCAACACCTTCAAAATAGTTCTTAGCAATATCTTTGATTATTCCAAGTGCAGCCGACTCGATGTTGCGACTGTCAAACCGTTTGATGGTAGGCAAAGCAAGACGAATTGCAACAGCGCAGAGTTGGTTAGAATCAATCTGTGGAACAGCAAGTCTGAGCAAAGAATCCAATTCACAATCGGCGGGTATTCCCGCAAAAACATCGCATAATATTTTTCCGACTTTGTCTACAGGAGAGATATCCCTGGATTCCACGGCTGTGTGCTTGCTTAAGAGCGTTTGTTTTTGAGCTTCAAGAGTGTTGAGCAAAACTTCGGGTGTGAGCTCAAGTTTTAGCAGATAATCAGCGACACCTAAATGCATGGCAGATTTTAATAGTCCAAATTCTTCATAACTGGTAAGACTTATATACCGCGCTCCATCGTACTTTGCCTTTGCCGAGCTAATCATTTCAAGACCATCCATTATCGGCATCTTTATATCGGCTATGACGATATCGGGGCGTAGATGCAAAATCAATTCTAATCCTTTTTCCCCGTTTTCGGCTTCGCCTAAAATGGTATATCCTTCGTTTTCCCAATCAATCATTGAACGTAGATTTACTCTGACGAGTGCCTCATCATCTACGATAACAACACCAAGCATATTAGCTCTCCTTTTTCGGTATTCGCACGGTCACTTTAGTAAATTCGCCTTCATTACTTTCTATGATAAGTCCTCCAATGCCTCCGCTGAACATTTTGATGCGTTCATCAACGTTGTGCAGACCGACATGTGTTAGTTTTCTCTCACTATCCTCACTGTGGTTGTCCAATAAAGTGTGAACACGATTCGATGGGATGCCTGCACCATTATCAATCATAACGATTGAAAGATTTTCGCCTTCTTCATGTGCAGATATTTCAATGATGCCCATTCCGTCATTTCTATCCAGCCCATGATAGATTGCATTTTCTGCTAAAGGTTGCAATGTGAAGCGGGGGATCAAGTAATCCATAAATTCCTCCGGAACATCATAATGCACTGTCAATAGACCGCAACGTCGGGTATGTTGGATGTGCAGGTAGCTTCGCAGTAATTCAAGTTCACCGCGAATAGTTATTTGCTCCGCAGTGCCTTTGGATATTTCCTTTAGCAATGCACCTAATGATGCCGCCATTTCGGAGATACCTTCAATCTTCTGAATATCGGCCATAACTTTAATTGAGTTAAGAGCATTATATACAAAGTGTGGATTGATTTGATTTAGCAATACTTTGTATTCAAGCTCTGTTCGCTTTTGTTCATGCTTGATCAGGTCATCCATTAGCGAGGTAATATTAGTGGACATCTCATTAATCTCTCGACCTATTAATCCCATTTCGTCATTTCCCTCAATGGATGGGTCGATAGTGAAGTCGCCGCCCGCAATGCTGTGTAAGCGACCAAGAACTCTGTTAAGAGGTTGTGTTAAGCGTTTTGTCAGGTAGTATGTTAGCAACAAAAACAAGAGAATGACAAGCGTGACAATCCCCAGCAGAATCATTAAGTTGAAAGCAGCATGAGCTTCAAGCCCCTCCAAAGAACTGATGAGCAGAAGCGTCATACCGAAATTTTCGGAATACATGGTGGTAACGAGCCTTTGTCTCCCGTACAAATCAGTGAAATGGCTGCTGCCGGGATCACCTACATCAATAAAGGGGTATGTAATAACTTGGCCTATGCTTTCCGGATTTGTATGGAATATAACACGGTTGTTCCGATCTAATAGCACCGCAAAACGGTATTCATCCATGTGAAAGCCTTCTAGTGCATCGGCAATCAGAGCCGGGGAAAAAGCTAGAACATGCCATCCTATTTCGATTCTGGTGCCTGCATACAAAATTGGGCGGGCGATGGGTAAAATCATATTTGAGCTTTGGTAGCGTGCAGGGTTTTCATATATTCCGCTCCAGAGTATACCTCCCATGTTGCCCAATCCTGCGGAAAACCACTCCTCTTCGACTATATCCTCGACAAAGTATGTATCTGCATTTCCACTTCTCAAGAGTATGCCGTTGTTTCCGTATATGTGCAGGAAAACCACATGCCTACCTACAGCACTTGAAGTGAGCTGTTCGTTAATCAGCCGTAGGATTGGTGGCGCATCACGTCCGAAGCGAGCTCTGTCATCGCTGTAATCTCGCATAAGTATTGCCTGTATGGTGTTGTTTACAAAAAGCCAATTAGTCAAAGACTCTCCGGAATAAAGTTGACGTTCTATGTTTCCCATCAAATAGTTTGCATCATTTGTATTTGTCCGCACCAAATTATACCTGTATTGATTTCTCTGACCGATGTAATATAGAAAACTCAAAGCAAGCGAAATACACAAGACAATTACCATGAAGTAAAAGGTTATCTTTGTTTTTAATGACCAGTTACGAGTAGGGGAGAGA
>Ga0123355_10008005_pt1 | contig 15936 bp, 6 predicted proteins | sample TergutEmb28metaG_3_FD_89872 | JGI IMG/M metagenome (GOLD analysis project Ga0123355, IMG submission 89872) | Embiratermes neotenicus P1 segment gut microbial communities from Petit-Saut dam, French Guiana - Emb289 P1 | ecosystem: Host-associated > Arthropoda: Insects > Digestive system > Gut ...
CACAGATGTGAAAAGTGTGTTGAAGTAAAGGGAGATTATATTGAAAAATAGCAAAGTTGTTTCATTTCTGTCACCTTTCAAAGTTGGTCAGGCCGGAAACTTATGGACCCTACCACGTATCAGTTTGTCCCGTTTGCAATGTCCCATTAGTATTGTTATATCAAGAAACACAGACATTTCGGCGTCAGTCGCTGCAGGGAGGGGTGAAGGTCTGTCGTCAATACTGTGAAGGTGGTCGTGATAGAATCTCTTATTCTCCATCACCAGCAGTGTGATATTTTCAGCAAAATAAAAGGGTAAACGTTAAGTGGACTGGAGTCGTCATTTTACACGTGGCTCTTCATGGTCTTTTTGCCGATTGTTTTCCCCTATAAAGGTGTTTACTACATTACTGTGAGGGCCAGAGGACCGTACCCCCTGCGAAGTGGATGGTGTTTGGACCTGCCAATTCTGGAAATTTTCCCCCTTATCAGAGGTATTTGAAGTAAACGACCTTCTGGACGCGTGACCTCTGGATGTTGGTCGGTCCGATTGCGGGTGTGACGCACCTGGCTTGTCTTCAAAAGCTCTCTCATCCTCAGTGCTCCTGTCGCTCGGAGACAGTGCATCGTAAATTCCGCTGCCCCGAAGCAGTCACAGATATCCGGCTCAGGGACAGAAACCTCGCTCTCTTCACATACTCATCACAGACTGCTTACTGTGGAACGTACATCCAGTCCGGTTTATTATTATGCATTTGAAACACGTGGTCACATGTTGAGAAGACATATATTTCGTCTCTATAAGGCTCGACATTTTCAGACTAGTCTGTTTATTTCTAAATATCAGCATTTATTTGAAATTATAACCCGGAGTGTAGTTTACCAACGATGCATCTCAATTTCAGCATAGACGTTGGAAAAATAATGATGTCTCATTGCGGACAGTAATGATCAATTTTTATTTTTGTGGTAATGTTGTGTACTATCTTTACCATAATTTCTCAAAACTCCATTCTCTAACAATGTACGATCAGGACTGCAATATCCGACAGACATGAAAGAACCGGTGTACTATTGGAATTTTATCAAATATAGACAGTTAACACATAGTCCCGTTTAGTAGTATTATATCCTGCGACCTTCCATAAAGAGTCTTCGTTTTGGGTAGGATAAGTACAAGAGTATGTTATACTTGTCAACGATATTGTTGAGTTATATTTCAGAGGGGTAAACAGGAAGAAATGTCTGTTAAAACACACCTACACTAGACGTTTCTTTGACTGCAACGCTTGGCAGAGTGAATGAGGCTTCGTTCTCAGTAATGCTGGTCTCTTGTTACTACGAACTGCTTTGAACTGCTAGAACTATCTTGCGAAGGGAATGAAAGATTTATTGTTGCATAGTTCAAAAGAAACACGCGAGATTTCGTACGCTGCTTCTCCTATTCATGGTATATATGGGTTCTTAATTGGGTAAGTGGCCGGAGCATGAATCTGACCACAAACCATAATCTAATATGGAATTAGCAATCGGGGCTACAATTCGATGTCTCTGCTTGTGTTTACGGCCATTTAAATGACCGCAACTTACCAGACAGTTTACCTTCGTTACTTTCGGATTTAAATGACCGTACCTCACGGTAAACCAGCATGATAGAGGTTAAACTCAAGTTGAAATTTTTTACCTAATCACGGATTTATTTTGATTAAGTTTACAAAATTATTGACGAGGCAGAAACATTCTTTTTAAACAATTAATCATATCCTACTCTTTAGCTTGCGAAGTGACTCATATACTCAATGTACATCTGCACAGTTCAAAGCAACTTAGTACATTAACTGTAAAATATTTCAGGCGGAGAGTGTGAGAGACGCGGCATTCGGGTGTGACTGGGTGGGAACTGATATCCCATTTCAGAGATGTCTGGTGTTCACCAATGCTGTAGCTAACAGGGATTTCCACCTGACAGCTGGAAAGTTTGTTCCGGTGTCAAATGTGACCACACTGAATGTATGTATTTAAAAGTGTAATTAAGAAAGTCAAAATTAATATGATTTATATCATTTTAGGTGCGCAATAAGTTAATTTACCTCAACGATAAAGTATAACTGCAGCTATCAGCCACTGAGAGGTACTGAACCGCAACTGAGATATGAAATTCCTATCTCCTGAGGCCTCGCGGTCGCAGCCCCAAACGCGGTTTGGTTCTTGATAAAGAAAACGGGGGCTTGGCACTTTGTACTTCCCTGTCAGCCGTTTAGGCGGTCGGGTCCCGCGACAGCGATCTCGTGGGGTTTCGTAAGAGAAGGAAACATACCGCCTGTGTGCCCGAAGGCAATACAGTACAATCAGGAACATACAAATCAACATGTATTCTTAAACAGTAAAACCAGAATGAAAACACCAAACCTTCTAAACGAGAAACAATGTCTTCCATAAAGAATTAACTCGGCTTCTTGGCCTCCGAAAGTAAATTGCACAAAGTACACCCATTCAAGGGTTTACAATACAGTTAAATGACCAGACTTCATGGTCTCCCTTCTTTAAGTACAAGAAGTTTACAAACAGAAAGATACTATTCTAATACAATGTCTTTCATAAAGAAACAACTAGGCCTCTTGGCCTTCACAAACAAGCACACAGAGGACGCCCATACAAAGGTATGCGATTCAGTTAACTAACCAGACCTCCTAGTCCCCCTTCTTTAAGTTCAAGATGTTTACAAACAGAAAGATACATACTAATACATTATAGGTAGGCCTCCTTACCTCCGTTCGAGACGTACCGTACGTTGACTTGCTTATCAGCTGTCTCGCTCCAACCCCCGGCAAGCTTCCGCAGCACACGCTTATTCACAGCGCCTACTTACAGACAATTCTCGGCACATCAGCTTCCACCAACAGGATAGAACAAAAAGGCAAACTACCATACACAGCTTGTCATAAAACACTCAGTTCGTCAGTCTTCACCCCTGGCTCCGTGGGGCCCGGCATCCAACCTCACAGCCGTCTGAGTCCTCGCCGCGATGTTTTGACATGATCCGCAGACACACAAAATCACCCCCTGGGCTACGTTACCCTTGTCTTCAAAGTCTACGTGGCCACCTATTCGTCCTTTCACCCACTCACGGCAGCCAACCACCGAACGCCAACCTCAGGATTGAAACGACGGGACACAAAGTTCACGCAGAAAGACTTCCGCATAGGGACGAACTTTGAGCCGCTGCCTGCGGGCACGGCTCACTCCCGAACGAAACAGTTTACGAAACTTTAGAGATTATTTGCCTTATTAACAGACACCAAGAACAATGCCAACATTCTGCCAGCAAATTTTCAGTGTAATTAATTTCCCTTTGAACTGCATGGCCTTTTCAGCAGCTGAAAGTCCAGTTTGTGCTCAGGTTAACATTCGGGTGTGAACAGAGATGGCCGGAGAACGGATAAGCCTAGAGACTTAAACGTGACCGAAACTGGAAATTCTAACCATATTATATGCAATGCTATTACATAGGTTGAGTTCATTTTTATAAGAATTTCAACCTTAAACTCCTACCAATGCATCATTCACGTTCTTACCTTATACTCACTCAGTTCTCAAAAGCGATCTTTTATTTCGTCATTAACTTTCTGCAAATGTGAAAATACACGTTGGTCTGATAATGAAGTACTGCCTATTAATAGCCAGCTGCAGAATTGATGACATCGAAATCCTAAGGTAACACAGATTTTTTAAGAAAAATCAAACTTTAGACTGATGTAGCTCTCCCAGAAAAAGGATGGTTCTTCAAAAATGGTATCAAATCTTTAAGTTTTTAAGAATACCGCCAGCTGATATAGCAGTTTCACAATACAGTCCTTAAACATTAGAATTCTTTTGACATAACTTGAAGGACTAAATCGTTGTATTGTCAAAACTACAGCGTTGGCAGAATTCATTCTCAGGTTCTCATTTTCTGTACACCACGACCGGTTTTTAAGATTCCCATACTATGGCTTGCCCAATAAAATGTAAATTTGTTAGAACGTGGGGTTCGGAACGACAACTTGAAAACATGTTGCGGCCTTTGAAATACACCAAATGTAAAGTGAACACAAATTATGTTACGTGAAATTCGAGGTCACAAACATGTCTTTATTTTTTGCATTGTTACTGCGACGCAAGCAGTTTAAAACTTTTAATAAAATTGGTAGGTTGGACAGTTAGCTACGTATTTTCTCTCACTGATTACAGAAGAATATTTGCATTTTTGTTCAGTCTGAAACTTTTGATGTAGATATGTCAGCAGCTTCACATAAAAATTGAGACGAATGGTGCAAAATAGCCTGTTTTCAGTTCATTACTGGGAAAATTATTTTGTCTAGCAGAATTATTTCATTTATTAACACAACTGATATGGCCACACGATTCGTCTAATTAAACGCCACCCTAAGACTCTAAGTAATTAAAAAGCAATACACAACATGTAAAATTAAATAACATTACCTGGAAAAATCAATTTTGAAATCAACTTTATGTACAAAGACAGAAAATATTCTACGTAGGGTGGTCTAATGTAGCAACGTGTTAAAATGTGTTGAAATGAAAATTTAAACAGTCTTAAATGGGAGAAACTATTATATTTTGCGTGTAAAATTATGATCCATGTGGCTTTACTGGTGAATAAGTTTTAGTTCTTGCGTAAGAAGAATCTACTTTCATGGTACTGAACCTCGATAATTAAGACGGTATAAAATATGTGATATAAATATTGATACTTCGTGGATTGCACATCGAGTGTTAAATAATAATTTGGAGGAAAGTGGCCTTGTTAAACAATAGTGATGACTGGAGTAAAGTTTTTATCTCTAAGTAAAGCATCTATACTTTCACTTTTCTATATTCCTTGATGGAAAAGGGAATCATATGTTTCTCTTCGGGTCGTGCGTTTGGATATTCTCTACTTAGTAATCAATAAAATGGAAGCTTTAAAGAGCCAGATCAGCATACGATATTATACAAGATGAAGGATGAAAAATGATGGCCACGATCCACTTTAGATAAATTTGGATAAATCATCAAAAGTGAAATATAACAATGTCATGTCACTGCATGGTTCTCCACCGTGAACAAGCGGCGTTTCTCTTTTCTGTTAGGGGTATTTTTCTATTATTCTGCCTGAAAATAACCTACTTTGCTTTTTATATTCAGCGACTAACGCACACCTTTGTATGTAAACGTTACAAAATACCAAGCGTGCTTTTGTAACAGTAAATCGGAACACTAACAAAAAATGCCTCGGAAAATGTAATTGTGCGGGAGAGGAAATTCCCGGTACTCGACGTAGAGTAAGCAAAACTGAAAATGAAAACATTTCGTAAAAGGAATTCTGCTCAGATAATAAAATCAGAAAATCCTGGTGCACATATAGGTGACTTTTATGTGTCGAATTTGTTTTGGCTACAAAAACACCTTCTTACTTGTGGGGCTTTTATATTTTACTTCCCTCAGTGCCAAAAAGGGTAAAGAGACGTACATAATTATATTTTTCATTAAAGGGAAATGTAAATTATGTGTGTGTGTGTGTGTGTGTGTGTGCGATAGCAAAATAACTTGTAACTGTACATGTACGGGTTACGTATATGTCATCTGTTTAAAATAATTCTGTTTTATTATCGGAATATAATTTCCTTTCAAATAACATCTTACATTTCCACTGTAACTAGTGTATCTTTTCAAATCTATTTCGGCTGCCGTGTGACCACGTCTGAGGACAGAAATTTTCTGCATAACGACTACCTACAGCACGTGCAACTTTACTGTATTTAAAGTTGTGAATAAAAGCGAAGTGTATCATTCTGTCTGCCGTGTCCACAACTTTCAGTAGCCAACTAACAATTATGGTTTTCCTTCTTCCCACACTTCGACATCAGCCATTCCATCTATGAAATCAAGTAGTCCGGCAGCGGAATTTTGTCTCAGACAGTTGTGTAAACAAAAATGGCGTTGTCTCTGTAAAAAGTGTTTCAATCTTCAACGCAATAAACTCTTCTTGTCCTCAGAATTTTAATACCATTAAAAGAGATGCATCGCCGTTTCTTAATTGTCCCTTCAAATAGTGTAGTGTCAAAATATTACTATTGAGAACGGGAGCAACATAAGCCGCAAAACTTCTACAGTAGGAAAATTGAGAATTTAGTGTTCTGGTGCTTCTTGGAACGCGCATTTTGATAACATCAGTGTTTCATTCACTCCTCCATTTGTTGAAATAGTGCGTAAATTTAGCCTTATCCACAGTAGGAACGGTTAAACAGCATACCATAGCCTTTTTGACGTAAATAAAATTGTAATTATTCTTTTAAGGCCACGAATGTGAGTATGTTTTCCATCAATGTTACCATTGCAGTATCGATTATCCAAAAGTAATCAACAATCTGATATTAATTTTTTCATTCCCCCATATTGATTAGCATCTCTAAAAATAACACAATATTTCAATACTTCTTATTAATTGATATTATTTATGATCTCATATTAATATTAACAAACAATATTGCATATATAACCGGATAACAAAAGCAAACTTGTGAAATAATTTTATCGAAATATTCAAGTTCTAATACACTTCAAACAGGACACGTGTAACGTGCGTCTTTACAGATTAACACATTAGTAAAAGTGACGCAAGACAGAGAAGATGAAAATTTCATTCACAGTCGCGAAGGAATGCTAAATAAAGAGGATTAGAAATCTGGTAATTATATGCAGAGTAACAGAAATGAAAACTTGTGTGTGAGCGTTGGTTTGTGTCAGCAAAGTGAAAACTTCAGATTGAGAGAAGAGAAATAGAAGAAATAAGACGAATGAATGTAGGAAGCAAGAAGGGAAATGGTCTTTTAATGGTGGAATTTAACGTTTGGATAGCTTCATAGACAAATTAAGGAAGTTACAGTTGGCTGCAAAGCATCAGAAAATTAATTTCTTTATTTTTTATTTAAAAAATTTTTGCAAGAATATATATGAATTTCAGTCCTGCTCAAATTTGTCAACAAAAACTTAAACAAATTACTGTTGAAGAACAAGTATATCAGTTGTCAGAATGAGGTAACATCAGTCCTGTCCAATGCGAAAAACCTTGTAGGAACATAAAGGAAGCAAGGAGATTCCAAAAGTGTTTGTTTCATCACTAAAATGGACAGGCAATTTTTCACAGGACATGGCTGTTTTGTGCTGTTATAGAAAAACAACCACACAATAACTTTTAGATTCAAATAAATTACAACGCAGCCGAACAATTTAGGTACAATTTTTATCAAGTAAAGCGATTGCCATTCCTTAGATACGAGCGGGTCGAAGCCATTCGTGTACATTAGAATGCGGACTAAGTACACTGTAGACACGACGAGTCCTTGCAGTCCGTCATGACAGTCACGTTAGAGTATTAAAGATAACTTTAGTGAACAGTGAAGGTCATTGAGAAATATTTAATTCTGATAACTTGTGCAACCAACAGAGAAAATAATAGTCTCTTTGGCTAATTCTGAAATGCAGGGACAACATAATGTACTCATAATGTAACATAGGGTGAAAGGCAATAGAATAACACAAGAAAACCTTGAACAAAAAGCGAAAAATAGGTAAAATGAAAAGTAATTTCTGTACTGAACAAAGAGAGTTGGACGGTTTCATTCCAGTAAACAAGTTGTCTAAGCGTGTTTGCTCATATTCAGATAACCCAGAGCACATATTAATAGCTCTTGATGAAGTGTCAGTTGGCTGTAGCGTATGAGCTTTGAGTTTGGGAGAAAGAAGGAGGTCAAACAATTAGCAGTTATTTAACTGGACATGCGCAGACATTTTATTTCTGATTTAAACATTAATTATAAAATAGTGAGGACCTTATCAGATTCGATGAGCCCCACCCATATACCGAATAAGAGGGAGAATAGACACAAATTGTGCATACGGTGAGCGTGAATAACACTTAAATCCTGTTGTGGCATCGTTGTTTTGGACAAAATAATATTCAATATTCAACGTCAATTTAAATTTTAAAAAATTCAATTAAAAAATTCAGAAATTAACAATATACACACAGACTTACTGGCAAAGTTTAGAGCGTTGCTTATGTTACTATAACGAAGATCGCTAGGACTAGACGCATTGCCTCTTGAGTCATCTGTCAGGAATTTGAAATCGATCATCTAGTTACATAGGTAAGGCTTCAAATTTTACAAAGAAATCACAAGCAGCCAAAAAAATATGAGTGATTTCTTACTTCAACAACACAAGAAGACATATCTTTTGTGTGTGTTTTGTTCCACTATGCAGTGTTATAATGTTTTATGTCTGTTTCTTCACTTACGCACCCTGATGGTCTATTGGAATAAACCATTGTTTCCAAATTCCAACAATTCTTGCTTATTTTCTGATCATTCAAGAGTCTGTTTGAATTCATTCATTAATAAACAATATCAATACCTAAACGCACGAATTCAGCTGTAAACATTTTCAAATAAATTATTGTGGTCAATTTGAAAAAAAGTATGAACGAAATTTGGCTCATCCATTGAAGCCACTCTGTATGGTTCATCCCAAATAGTAATCCAGGATGAACAATGTAAATGTTCCTTCAATTTGGTACATACATGGTTGTTACTGGTAGTCCCTTTATAGATGTAAAACACTTCGGTACTGAATATTAATCCAATTTTCATCCACAAGCATCTAAGTTCCATAATATTTTCGATATTAACAAACAAGTGAAGGAATCCCTGTACTGGTCTGGACAAGGACCTAGTTTTGCAGACGTTTGAGACTCCCAGGATGTTTAGACAATTAGAACATGAATGTAGTAAAGTTGTCAGCCCTACGCAAGGCCGACTATACTACAAAGCAGATATTCGTGTTACGTATTCCTGTTACAGGTTAAGTAGAAATCAGGACAATAATGCGGCCGGAAAGAATAATTGCATCCAATGAACCCTCGGCCTTCCGAATTGTAGTGCAGTACCCCAACTAACAGCGCCAACGCTTACCCCTATATTTTATCAAAATTATACAAATTATACAAAGCATGTTGGGAACACACGAGAAGGCAAAATTTTATATACGGAAATCTGCTTCGAATCAATAAACCATACAACGGTGAAAGTGAAAGTGAAAATTCTAAACCTACGGGTAAAAACTTCCATAACTATGTCCCTTTCATTTAACAGGACGAACATTCTTTCTGTACAGTTTTAAATATCCAATATACAAGGTGGTTCAAATATGACCGGGACTGATTAAATGTATTTTACACACAAATCAGTCCCGGCCATATTTGAACCACCTTGTACCATCCATACAACATCAAGAGTTACATTGTAGTGAAGATAAAGTCTTAAAGTACCGAGATTCAGCTTAATAAACAAACCATCTTACGCCAGATTTGCACTTCATTAATATTACAGTCATTAGGTTACGCGAGTAGCTTAATGACTACATTGCATCTAAAAGTATTTAAATTTTTATTTCAGAACACTATCTAGTCACGAATTTACGAAACAAACAGAAGACTGCATTAAAATACCCTATTTAAAATTGTAGTTAAATATTACGCTCGTTATATAGTAAGTTGATTTCAGTCTTGATTATTATTCATACATATTGGGATGTGCAGTATTTTATTTGTAGGTGGTACATATGCCTGTGCCAAAAATAGCCCATGGTCTACACGAATTAAAAATAAACATAACAAAGGCATCAACTTATTTCTGCGACATAAATTGCACATTACAACATGCATTGCAGACTGTGTTAATACCAAAAAAGCCTATAGACGTTTAAAAATTAACTACTAGGAATATTTCTATTTATATAAAAACGTAGAATTTATAAGCTAAGGAATTAAACATTGCTAACCACATTTGATATCTAGTATAATGAAATACAAGTACCAAGTTTCACATCATTAAGTTTGAAATTACGCGGGAGCATCGCAAACAAACACAAAATGAGTGAGACAGGTCAATAAAGACAGCTTTCCTTAAACGGTCGGATCAGTGCGCTAAGTGTAATTTCCACATTATAAACAAATACTTAATTTTTCTGGAACAATTAACAGCAAAATTTAACAGCAGATTGATTCTGCAATGTTGAGATTTTTTTGTTATAAATATTCTTACTCTACAGCAAACTATGTCTAACAAAAAGAAATGGAATGCCAATAGTATCAATTACAACAATGGCTAACAGAATACCAATAATTAAAAACAGTCCTCAAAACGGTCACAAAGTTACTGATTCTGGTGACTCACACGTTACGACACACATTTGATATCTTCAGTGGTATTTCATATCATACCCAAAAGTCACTTAATTTATTACTTATATGAATGTGCCTGTTCCTGAAACAGTATTTGCCTGTTGCAGATAATGCAAGAGACGCTGTCCTTCTTCATGTTTCTGCTTCATGTGAAAGACAAGAACCAAGAAACGAAACAGGTGCAATGACGAAGAAAACAGAAAGCCATATATTAACACAGAGCTATTCCTGTGACTCTTCCGTCTTGTGTTTTTATACAGTACAGCGTTGGTAGAGCAAGGTACATAAATCTTTGTGCATAAACACGTTAAATGTATAATATTGTAGTCACATTCTTTTGTTAGCGGAATATCAAACCAAAACTAAAAGTGCCCAAGTCCTTCCTGTCACGCCCTTTCTCCTTCCTTAAAAATTAATTTCGTTGTGATATTCAGTACATTCAATCCTCTGTTTATTTGTAATTCTACTCCAAATGTCACACGAAGATTGTAGACTAACTCTACACACGAAATATGAGGCGTTCAGTAAAAAAGCACTAATTTATGGAACGTGTGTGTTTAATGAAGTGACAATACGTCAAGGTTGCTGCCTGCATCAACTGTAGAACGGCACAAAATTCTGAAGGAACTGTAAACGAGAAGTCGCGGAGTAATAAATTGTTTGTGTATTGTGAGAATATTAAAGGTTTAAATGGATTAATTATGATTTTAGACTCATAACGTAAAATGATTACTGACAGGCTTTTTTTACATTGCTGAAATAATAGCTGCATTACATCATCTCACGTTGGAAAGGAAATAATAAAACACCGTTGTGGTCCATAATTTTATGCAATGTGAAAAAATTTACAAACTAATCTAAACTTATATACATTACAATAATTTTCTACATGGCTAGCAAACTTCGGCTCGGAATTTCATTTCGAAGTTACTAAACACAATTCATTATTATATTTACTTTAGAATTCATGGACGTAAACAGCAACGATCGCGTCACATATTCGAGAGTTTCAACATGCTAATACCTGTACGGGAAATTTTGTTTGAACAATTAATTTCAAGTATTTGCAATACTTCGAAACGACAAATTTTGACAACAAACATACAGCAGTACATCAACCAGCGAGCTGATAAAACCTGGAACAGAAGTATAATTGCCTGTGAGCAGAAGGACCAAAATATCAAAGAATTGTGGGGAGCTGGGGGATGAAGTTTGTCGGTGTAAGTTTTGTGACGTAGAATTCTACATGTTCTAAGTATCGACTCTGAATTTAGGTAAGTGGTATTTATCACGCTTCAGGGGAAATTTGTCTGGCATCCTCCAAACAGTAGAAATGATAGATACTTAGGGTACTTGATTAATGTTGTGCACCTTACAGATAAAGACACAATTGTGAGTATTTCAACTGAATTTGTTTGTACATTGGGCTCTTGGAACCAATTAATAATTCTTTTGAGCATGTGTCATACTAAGATAAAATTGCGTATATAAAGAAAAATGTACGATATAAGCCCCATATCGAATAGGTGGAAAGGTACGCTACATCGATACTTTCGATGATTATTATGCTGACTCTTTCTTATCCAAACAAGCAACAGTATCAGACTCTCGTTCATTCCTGCTCGTACATTCTAATACAGACCAACACTTTCCATCTCAAAACATGCTTCAGTTCTAAGTCTACATTAGGGTACGATATGTAAGTCATCAAAATGCACAGAGGGTGGCAGCAAAAGACACTTAGTGAATTTAAAATTATACATGTTCCTTGAGTAAATTAATTCACGGTATTTACTCCAACAACTACACAACAATAAAAAGAAAATAGGTTAATAAATATTTGATACTCTTCCTGAACGTTTGGACCTACATTTTCCATCTTCAAGGGGATGATTAACAAAGAGAAGAATAAAGGTTAATTACTTCACAGATGTGCAGTTACAGTGCTGTGCAGTTGAAGGAATAAGTATTGAGAAAGTGTGCTCAATTTTTATATGGTGAATAGAAATTGAAAATTTTGGGTTGTGTTAGCAACGTAAATTACAAGATGCTAAAAGAAACACGTGAGTGTAATGGATGTCCCTATCCACTGTGATGCATGGTCATTGTTTATAGCGGCAACCGTGAAACAAATAACTTTACTGGAATGAACGGACTTACTGAAACTTCGAAAGAATGCGGATACACAAATATTTTAAATGACTCGCCGTCTCATCACTTAATATTACACGCTGTAAGAATTAAACAGACTCCAACAAAGGAAACCCGTGTTGCCATATATCGTAATGCGAACATTAAAGCCACATACGTACACATATACAAACACGCACATATATATGATTCGAGTTAATGAAGGTAACAAATTATGAAGTTCAGCATTTTGTTCTTTTCACCAGTTCATTATTACCTTCTTTCCCTCACGTCCAAATAATTTAATGTCTAAATATTGTTCACCAAATCCCACAACGTGACTGTAACCTTAAATTTGTGGCGCTGAAGGAATCACCCGCTGCGTTCGCAATGTGGAGGGTTGTATTTACATACAATGAAATGTAAAGTATTTATGTATTCCGTGTCGTTGCTTTAAAGAAAATTTCCACTTAAGCAGTGAAACAAAAATAACATTGATTCAATAAGCTTTTTCATATTAATATTCGCGAAAACGTCATATTTCAATTATGGTCTTGTAAAACACCATGACGATTGTAAAAAATCGACCGAAACTTGTAGGTGGACATTAATATAATATATGCTAAAGCAAATTTTATCAGTAAGCATTTTTTGGGTCACTGAATCTGTGTAAATACAACATACATATGTTTCGACCAAATTCGGCAATTCTTGTATTCCAGTGATGGAATTTATTAGTAATTCTTTTTTAACTATTTGTAACAGCTTGAACTAAAGAACCAAGTCCCATAATTTAAATCCCGGCATTATGCAAGCTGCACTCGGAATTAATGTCGGCCCCAAACAGTTAAATTAAATTACAGACACATAAATACATATATATCAGGTAAAATTTTGACGTTTGCAAATTAATTTTAAATTTTAAGAAGTATTGGGATTAAATACTCTCCTTCTTAGTCGGGCTAAGGACATATCAGCACACACTCGTACGCATTTTCTCTAACATAGCAGCCAAAAGGATTTAATTGCAAGATTACTACCCATATTATGAAACGGTCTCGGCAGTCTGACACAGTTTCATAAAACAATCTTCACGTACAGACGGACATGTATTGTGTAGGATGGGTGGTGTAGGTACATGGGTTCTGCTATTTTCTATTCTAGGTTAAAATATTTGGATCTATGGCATCATCATTTGTTAGTAGAGGTTATATGTATATGTACACTTGGCTTATAAAATATATATACAGTGTGCAACTTATATAAATGTAGTATCTATAGTTATAGTAGGTTCCTTGATCTAAGACTATGAAAATATGCTTCTTATAGTTGTAGAGGTTCATTGAATTAATCACTTTGTTATTATAGTTACTATTATAATACCTCAAGTTTGGTTTCCATAATTTGTCAGTTCAGTGTCTGAAGTGAAACTATTATAGGATGGAGTAAAAGTGAGTTGGGTAAGGAACGTGATTTAGCTAATAGTAATGTGGAACCACGACCTACGTTTACAAGCAAAATTAAATTAAATTATACTAAGGTAATGTTGATATGTTAAGTTTAGATGTTTCGCTTCTGGTGTCGTTGATTCGTGCTGTTCTGGTTGGAATGTTCTAAGAATGGTGATGAATTTCGAGGACGGCAAATAGGACGATCCTTAGAGGCCCAGCTTTATTGTGTAGTTTGTGTTAGCTGGTTATACGGCGCGTGTTCATATAGTGTGGATTTACAGTTTTGAGGGTCGGATGGTGGTTATGTTGTGTGGTGTGTTGATTAGTGGGGTTGGCTGGGTTGTCTGGCTGGATTACCGAAAGCTGGGTGTGTAGATGGCGGTGCGGGTGGGATTATTATGGCTCGTTTCGTGCACTGTCTTGTATGATGTTGTGCATATACACTTTATAAGTGGGCGTGTGTGTCACTGAGTAGAGTCAACCTGAAAATGACCAATGAAAACGACCGAAACATGTAGTTGTTCTTTATGTAATAAATTATACATATCTCTACACTATGTAGTTGTGTTAGACAAGTATAAACACTTCAATCTAATTGAACCTCACAAAGTCATTCAAAGTCACGCAGTCGGTTGACAAATGTACCGAAAATTCGGAACAAATTTTGTGTTGACAAATATACAAGTTTATGGTTTCAACGTTTAACCATTTTATGAAAATTTAGACAATGTGTACGGCGTAACATTCTGGCGTGAGAGAGAAATATTTCGCAACTTCGTCTAAAATAACCTAATTAATACCACTTCCATTGCAAACAGATTTTTAATGCTTATTAATGTCGACGTTAACAATGAAACGTGCGTTGTTTTTATGAGAAGTGACCTATATATTTTTCCGATTTTAAGCACATTTATATCTTTCGAACTATTTTCATTTGTTTCAAACATATAATTATATGGTAACCTGTCGTGGTGATGCATACGAACAGACGAACGGACATGTAGGAAATTTACTTTTATTCACACTCTGGCAATGCACATAAAAACCTAAAGTAACAGCCGAGGTAATTTTACAAGACAGGAGTCTTTTAGCGTGTGAAAAATTGGGGTGATGAAACAACGGTATAATTTGTCGCTTTTCACTGGAATCTTTAAAAATATTTTCAATTGCCAATGCCGTGTAATTTTGTCACGGGCGCCATCAACTTCATTTCGTTTAGGCAGTTCAGTGACATCCATCAACACATTTCTAAACTGCACTTCAAATTAAGCCTCTGTCCCATACAACTTCCTACTTTTGCATCTCTGCTTTTATTTCAACAGCTAAAGGAAATAATGCAGTCATTGCAAATAGCTAGTGTGCATTTTTTTTAAGTTTTATTGCGTATTCAATGTATACAAGATGTAGGAAGAGAAATTACAAAATTGTTCCTGTAACCGATTTCAATAAATACATACACTATGGTACAAGTGAAAGTGAGTAATACGTATATTGATACGAATGTAAAAAACGACATTGAAAAATGAACAGAAAAAGAACTGCATCTTCTTATAGGCTAATTAAAGTGGTATATGTTTCTTATGTTTATATTTATATGTTATGTACAGTGTAGTCAGGTCAGTTAGAGTGTAATTCTGTATTTAGTGGCCTAGGGAGTGACTTGTTAGTTAGGAGAATGGTTAGAGGAGAAGGTGCTTGGGCCGTTTGTGTATATATTTCTTATACTGGCGATGGAGGTCCACTAGGGTGTAATTTCCTATGGGGCGGTCGAGGAGGTTGGGGTGGGCAGGGCAAATGTCGAAAAATATTTTGGTTAAATGATAAATGAATTCAAGGATAGGAGTAACGTGTAAGGTGGAATGGAGGCGTGGGATGGGAATGCTTCTGGGGTAGTTGCCAATAACGCGGAGATATTTGGACTGCAAAATTTGCAGACGACGATAGTTGGAGGATGATGTGTTGTTGCAAACGGGGACAGTGTATACGAACAAAGAGAGGATACATAGTTTGTACAGAGTAATTTTATTTGGAATGGATAACTTTGAATCGCGTGCGAGTAGGGGGAAAAGTTGGAGGAAGATGTCGGTGG
>Ga0123355_10008006_pt1 | contig 15935 bp, 7 predicted proteins | sample TergutEmb28metaG_3_FD_89872 | JGI IMG/M metagenome (GOLD analysis project Ga0123355, IMG submission 89872) | Embiratermes neotenicus P1 segment gut microbial communities from Petit-Saut dam, French Guiana - Emb289 P1 | ecosystem: Host-associated > Arthropoda: Insects > Digestive system > Gut ...
GGTGGCGGACGCTTGTGAGTGCGGTAATGAACCTTCGGGTTCCGTGAAATGCGGGGAATTTCTTGACTAGCTGCAAACCAGTTAGCTTATCAAGAAGGACTCTGCACCATGGAGTAAGTAAGTTATTATAAAATGTTATAATAGTTACTGTTAAAAACAAGTAGTCTCCTTTAAATAAATTACAAAGGAGACAACTTGTTGTTAACAACGAACTACACCACCATTTTATAATAATAATTTAAATACTGTATATTTTAACTAAAACCTGTACATTTTATATGTTCGATTATAATAACACTCTTCTATTGCTGTACGTTTTAACAACACGGTGTAAAGCTCCCTGAAGACGGCGACTGCGCCGAAACATGTAGGCGCAAAGACTAAAATATACAACATACACAATAGTGCATTTGTTGGTGTTAATATTGTTTGTTTCCTATGTTACTACCACGCACTCGACAAATACTGCAAAGGTGTTCATATCAAAAGGGCATGGCGGCGGACGGACGGAGCATACGGTCCGCATGACAAACAAAATGCCCTTACATAAACGGACACAAAACCTGTGGAAAAACAGATGCATGACCACAAGATGCCTAAATTATACCTCTGTAACTTTAAATATGTTCTCCCTCTTTCTCTCTAAAACATTAAATCTCCTTTTCCAGACGTGCCCGTGTTTTACAATTATTACACAATCATGTTGAGCCGGCCACAGTGCTCAAGTGAAGTAACAAACTTAACAACTTAACTCAAATTAACTTACTCAGCCTCCAAATTAGAAATACTTTTGTCTAAAACTGACCACACAATTTCTAACCTTGCGCCCTAACTGCTATGTCTGAATATTTTGAAAGTCAATTAGTAACCACTCACTACCGCTGTAGCATAAAATCAATAGGACATGCACACATACCTAAAAATGTCCGGGTCCGGTTCGTATGCAAGTCCCTTCCAAAGGTTCTCAGCGATTTGGCTTCAATTAAAAAAAAAAAATCTTCATTATGTCTTGTGTGGTGCAGAATTCACCGGTAAATAGAATGTTCTGATGTAATTTACTTACCAGAATTAAATACGTCACATGCAAATTTTATTTACCAGTATCTAAATTTCGGTTTTATCATCACAAACATTTCTCAAACATGACCTGGCCCGATTATTTGAAAAGTGCAGCGTAACTGTTAAATCAAAATTCGGCTTTCGTCATAATGCTGAAACGACAAATATCTTCATGGAATATCAGAAAATTATTATTTAATACTATAACAATATGATATATATATATAATTGCATATGGGAAAGATACGAGTCCACGAGCCGTAGCCTATCGTATCCTCTTCAATCAACCAAACAAAATGTGGACACATATATGGCATCCGTTTCGGTTCGGATACACTTCGTGTGCAATCGGAAGCTTCGGCATTCACATTCAATAGCCTCGCGCAAGGGTTCCCGCACTCGCCAACTGTTTTCAGAATACCGACGAGTTTCAGCTCTGCATTCAGTCAGTAAACAATACTAAAGCCAGTGCTGAATCCATTTACACGGCCCACTACATAATGTGTCTTGCAAAATTGCTGCAAATATCGTTACACCAAATCGAGTTGCATTACCGAAAATCCCAACCTCTTTAACAATACGCCATCTTTGAACGCCCGGCAACGAAGCGGTCGCGAAAATAACGGAAGCAGAATTGGTTACGAAAACTTGCCATATACAAAAACGTATACAGTGCGTTTTATTTGGATGGCAGACTCCATTAACAATATGCGATCATCGAAATACATCGTGAACTTGCCTACTATATACTGTACACGATAGGGTATGTGGCCCTGCGGTATACACAATTTCTCCTTGTGGTTCATCTTATTTTACTTTTCCCGAAATCAATATGCTATCCCAGCGGATCTCCCTTTTCTCAGACTCGGCCCCGAGAATCTCCCTTTTTGGCCAACTTCCGCTTACAAATTTTATGTATACTATTAGCCACCCGCATTAAGTCATTAAGTTCCGAAACGATCTCATTTACTCCGCACTTTAGTACGCCACGACGAAAGTCATATCAAACCAAAAAAGGAGTATGAACACCAGAACAGTCACATTGTAAACATCGGCGGCGTATATAACATATAAGCACTCCGGTAAGCTGAGTGAAGTGCATGTACAAAATTATGAACAGTGTTGCTGAACGTACACTCAATCGCGTACTTACGGAAAAACGAAATCGGTACTGCACCGAATTAAACGCGACGTGTTCTAATCATACGTGTTACCTGCATTAATAAAATATGCATCGTCCGCTCACAAATCGTGTTAACTATAACCACTTCAATACATCCAGATAATATTTTATAACATCTGTCCTTATTTCGTGCTCGGCCACATTCAAATCCCGAAATTTCCGCCCGTTCGATCTTTTATTGCATTGCAAAATCGAACGGATCATGTACAAATAGACGACAGGTGATCGGCTAGTTGCTCCTGGAAATCCAGGAGCAGTGACCCCCTTCCCACGAGCCGCTACTAGATAGCCATTTTGCAAACCTTAAGCCAAGGACTTTGTTACACGATTGTTGAAATGATGAGCAACAATGCTCTTATTTAAATTCAGGATATTACCTAACCAACACCAGTCTGTTACATAACCGCATGCACCGTGCTGACAACTAACTCTGGTCAATGTAACTAACGGACAGAGCATGCAATAACGTTGAAATGTGTGGATAACAAACCCCTTACTGCATGTCATGTCTCGAGATTGTCCAATGTTGTTGCCTTTACATATGGCCTTATTTCTACACACCATCATCCAAACAAACATATGAAGTAACCATTCTTATATACACATACAATTACACATTCAATTGAACGTAATCTTTCACACTACTCACCATTTCTAACGGCGTTTCGGGCGGTCCACACAACTATGCTATTATACCCGAATGACGTATTTGCGTCGCTGCGCATGCGCACGAACGGAGCCAATGAGTGCAGATAACAGGCACTAGCAGTGCTGTTACGGACTAAATTAGAACTTCTGCAGTACCTGTCCAAATCAGGCAGGGCTGCAGTTCTCAAATTTGGACTTTTCCAACGACCAAAAATATCAACTTTGTATTCTACGTACTTTTACAAGAAACTGTGTTCTAAAAATTACAATTATTCGTTGAATTTCCTTTTAATTGGCAGACTAATTTAAAATTTGTTGACCACAGGAAATCTATTTTTTTAATTAAAATATACATTTGCCTTCCCTTGGATTTTGCCGTCCGGAGTGGCAGCACCACTCGCAACCCCCTCCCCAACCTAAGCCCAGTTAAGAGTCGTTTCCGTGTCTAACCTACTCACACTTGTCGATCAAATATGTGCGCTGGGTTTTCATTTTAAATGAGTGATGTACATCAACACTCAGGGGCGCCAATACCTGGTATCAGCAGTTTATTTCCGCCATAGCATTTCGATATGTCACCTGTATGACTCTCAAAATACGCTAATTACGCTTTTCCTCGTCACGGAACTATATATCTCAGAGCCGTTTTCATCGCTGAATTTCGAAATATTTCAGGGAAGCTTTTAACAACGCCCATGCCACAATCGTGAAAGATGCTAGTTCTAACACCAGTACTTCTACAGGTTTGTAGTGTGTGTGTGGCATTACCAGACAAGAAACTTGTATTGCGATATCCTGACTGCAGCCAGATGCTGAAAATGTGATAATGTAAATTATTTGGTTTTGTATTATGGAGTTTTTCGAAATAAACATATCATGCTGAAAGTTTTTCGTGTATTGTTTATACAAGATAAATAACTACATACCACAAAATTATTGGTATAATATCACAATTCTAAAATCAATATTCGGAAAGTGCCTAAATCCCTACAGAAAACGATACGCTTTGATCTCTAATAGTACAGCTGATATAATTTGGGAAATCTGCATATTCCACGAGTTGCTAATTAGTAACAAGTATTAACTACTGATCACTTGTACATGTACCGACCGAACAACAATCTATGATATCGAGGGAAATCACATTTCTTTGCAGCTATTTTCTTGCATAGTACGGTGATTCATTATGGCTGTCGAAAGGTGGAGGTCCGACGAGAAGCTGCAAACGTTGTTCTTCGTTACTCGAAATGTAATACATCTGTGCAAGCTAACACCGCAAATTATAATTACACCAAACAACGCTTTAGCGTTTTCATACAGTGCAATGCTTTCTTGCTTTTAAAGCATACATTAGAAGTCCAATAATCATTATGGTGTCATTTTGTAAGACCTCAGCAGTAGAATGTCGACGGTTTTCATATCGATACTTGTTTCACTGATTGTGATTCATGCAGGATCGATTTACATGGCAGTCCTTAGTGGTAGTCGATCAGCTGATGTTGAATTGTGCTTCGTCGTTTGCGGGAGTTATTAATTAACCCGTGAGAACGTCTGAAAACGTATATATTTACAGTTCTCATGAATACAGTACATAATGTTTTACGTTCACTTCAGATTTGCAAAGTAAGCAATTTTGTTGTGTTTAAGTATGGAATTTTGGTGGCTTCCCGTTATTAAAGAAAGAAAGTAGAGTTATGGCACCCACGTGTATGTTCGTGTAATTTGTTTCAATTCCTAACATAGAGGACTGGCGACTTGTGAGGACCCTAGCATCACTTAATTCAGGGTTCTGAAATGGCATTTGTGAAAAGACCGTGGGGAAATACGTAACTGTTGTTGATAAATTTGTTGTAGGATATGAAATTATAACATGGTGCTTGTGCGATAACTGACATGTTCAGTTTGTTACGAAGACAGAAAAGGAACATATTTGCATATTTCGTACAAATTATAAATCAACAGTTACAAGCATTGCAATGTCCGAAACTTCGAAGGTACATGCCGGAGGTCACTGATGTATATGGAATCCGTATGTATTGTTAAGCTATTCACAGAAATAAATAAATAAAAATAATTATAACATCTGTTGGGCTCTAAATGATTGGAGTACGGAAGTAGGTTTTATGAGTTCTGCTTTAAACTTCTTTTCGTAATAATTTGGTCCAAGAATGTCTGTATTAACATACGCAAATACTGTTCCTTATAATGTAGTTACTTGGTTGGATGTGGTTAGCTGCTGTATTTGGAATGTCTATTTTTATATGAGGAGAGTTAATTTATCACTTCTTTTGGATAGTTTTTGACATGAACTTTTCGTTAGATCAGAGACTTGTGAAAAACATTAGGTTTGAACTTCACATAATACCATAAACGTTTTAAGGTGGAAGATAGTTTGGTATTTATACAGCCATTTGTAACTCTTTGCAAATAGGCTGAGTTTGGGTACTTTACATTTCCTGGTGGTCTGTGTTGTCAGTTTATCATACATTTCTAGTGAAAATAGAAATCTGTCATGTTCTGCAGGTAGAAATAATAAAGATTTTTGGTGGAAGGGCGTAATGCAGTTTGGATCCCCCCAAGTTAAGCTAACTTAACAAAATCAAATCTGTGACATTGAGAACCACCTGGAACATTGTATAAGTGGTGAATAATCTTCTATAGTACAGTTCACTTATATTTTCAGTAACTTAACCTTTGATGATAAAAGTTGAATTCTGAATAATGGGATATTCTGAAGAAATTAGGTACTAAAAGGGTTAAGAAAGGGGATGGACAAAAAATAAATTTTTATTTCATGAAACTTCAAGACTAAAACCAAAGTGAACATACTGTACCATGTCTCTGACCCCATTTTTTTTTTAAATTGGCCCAGCATAGTGCCTAAGAAACAGTTTGCGAAATTTCAGTCTATATGACAATATTTTGTTACATGTTACATTTTAATTTTCCCCTTTATAACATTCGCTATACTCAAAGTTTTAGCTCCTGCATGATAAAACAAGAATATATTCTCAGATATTTGGTTTCTGCCTTGCTGCTGGTGCACAATCAGTTAAATTGGCAGAATATATATGCTGTTTCTTTGGTAATACCTGGTTCATATTTTATATGACAACTATCATATTTCACTTCCTCCTGCTAGTCTGCACCCATGTGGGCAGTTCACTGAATGGCTGTGGCACTTTCCTCAACATCCTTTACTCAGACACCCGAATTCTCTGTTCTGTCTTCAGTGTGAGACACCAAATTTTAGTTTCACCTCCTTGTATTACACCCCCAGTCCCCACCAAAGAAAGGGAGGAGGAAAGAACATTGGTGTAGGATTGAAAATTTAATAGACATAATAATGAGCAGGGGAAAGAGACAGATCTCAGAAAATCTCCTCTAGCACAACTTCACACATCATAAATTCCATGGTGAATATTTTGAATTCAGAACTTGTGTTAAAGTGGATGGTAGGCATAGTCTTTTAAAAGTATTCTCATTGTATTTATTTATTTTATTCCAGGCTTGTTCCCAAGCTGCATTGTACAGAATACATAACAGCCAGGTCAGGCACTTCTCCAGCCTGTACCTGTCTCGATATAACAGTAAAGAGCAGAAGCAAATTTTACAAGTACTTAATGAATCCACCGCAGAAGAAATGTCCAGGTAGTTGCTAAATGTTGGAGGCAGATTAATTATTTGTCTTTTACAAATTTATTTATGCCAGTATAAAAAGTTTTCCAAACTGTGTGTGGCTGCAAGTTTGATAAGTTAAGTTAAACTAGAATTCATTCTAGTTTTTAAAATGAAGCCTGTCATATTAGTGAGATAAGGACTTATATTTTGTTTACCTTCTCAGATAATGTAAACAGAATCAGTGTTATTTTTGTATGCCGAAGACCAAATCAGAATTTGACATGACTGAAGTAGTGACAAATCCCCTTACATGAAACTTCACAGTACAGTCACACATAAACACAGTGTTTGAAATATTTTCAAGTGGTGAATATGAAAAAGAAGAGGACTGAATGAGTGATTAAGAGTAGACATGTCTAGCATCTTCTATGTGTATGTAGTTTGTAGTGAACTTTGAGGGCTTATACGCAAAATTTGGCAATTGGTGAACATTTGTAAATGCATGAACATTTTTTTAGTCATGTTAAATCTCTAGTTTTTCTGTATGTTTAACAATTAAATGGTTTTATGCCTACTGATAAGATACAGATTTTAATGATAAAGTGTGTGCACTAGGTGATAGAATGCAGTGCCAAAATAAAAAAATGGGTATATGGCTTGGTTAAAAAAGAATCATAACATAGGAAAGTTATGTACATTGTACTCTGTGATACATACTTACAGAAAGCTGCACTTCAACAGCCATGAATAATGTGAGAATTTTGTACATATGTTCTGCGCCGTATGCAGAATTCGCAGCTATGACAGGAATACCAACAGACGTATTATGAGATATTTCAAATATATGCATAAATTGTCTTAAATGTGTTATTTATAACTTTAAAATAATGGATGAAGATCTCAACAACTTGGATTCTCCAGATGTTGTGCAACACTTTAACTCTTTAAGTTTGATATTATTCATTCCATGCAGTATTCTTACAATCAGTCACATTCACCAACAGTGCACACGGTGGAATTGCAAATTGTACATAAGTTTGAAAACTCCTACATGTTTTGGTGCCACGGTGCCATCGTCACAAAGTCTCAAATAAAAAGGCACACAAGCGCTAGTACCCCTCTGTATTTGAGACTGTGGAGATGGCACCGTGGCACCAAAACATGTGGGAGTTTTGAAATGACTGTGCAATTTTTAATCCTGTTGTGTGCACTTTTTTACCAGTGTGATTGACTTTAACTCTTTAAGTGCATATTATAGCACACAGCTAAATTTACTGTTTTAGGTTTGATGTCAGCAAAGGTCGCATAAATAGCCTACAACAGTTTCGGCGTAAACGTGGCCAGTTTTGCACATTAGATGAAGTTCTTGAGGTGGATGGTTTGGGGGTGAAGGTGTTGGAAAGGCTTTGTGACAGTATATTGAACCAGATTTCTGGCTCTGAAATAGAAATGTCAGTAGAGATGTCTCAAGTACAGAAATGGGCAAAACCAACCAAGAGCCACAGAAGTCAGTTACTGACCCCAGCACTTCACTTCAACCAGAAAAAAGTGAGAGTTAATACAGTTTACAATAAAATTACACTTGGAATGCACCATGTTGTGTACATCTTTGGATTATAAATAGAACTGTACTTTCACTGCGACAAAATAAAAATGGTAAATGAATGTCCCATTCCATTTTAATAATTCATATGACCACCATATCCAAATTTAATATGTCAGATATCAGTGTAGATTCTCTGACCCAGTTGTGTAGATATCATACATGAAGCTGCTGTAAGGCAATTAATTTGAACCTGTTCAAGATAGAACATAATCCAGAATATAAGGGAAGGTTCCCCCCCCAATAGCCAAACAGAATTAAGGGTTGCTTTATAAGCAGAGCCTTATTGGGTTGGTGTAACATGTCAGGGACACATAGTTTCCTAGTTAACAGTGACTTAACAGAGCATGCTATAGTGCTGTTCTTTATGACTCAGTAATCCATTGAAAGCTTGAGTATTAGTTACAGTCTTTGCCTAATTCACAGCCTGCATTTGTGTTTCTTTATCAGTATTTCCTCTAAACACTTCAGTGGGAAGGATGGAGTCCCCTAGTATTTGGAGCCATCTTATATTTAGGCTTATATAATAATTTTTGGTCTGCATGTTCACATATGTAATATCTCTTCATAGGACCTGTTATGAAAATCATGTCTTTTTGAAGAAGTTAATGGGTTTTCGCTGCACTTAGTATGAACATCAACACCAATGCAGGCCAGTCACTTTTGCTTATTGTAATTTTCTACAACCAATGATATCAACAAATGTTGAAGAGAAAGATCTGGAAGAGAATGATAGATGAGGCTGGAATAGAGGGAGAGACTTGGAGAGAGGTCAGGGCAGTAACTGCAAACAGAGTCTGGTGGCATTGCTTTGTACAGGCCCTATACCCCAAAATGCAATAACACGAATTGACTTGAGTCATACTAACATAGTGGCTGTGTGACAGGCATTAAAGAGACAAAATCCTGTGTTACAGAGTGAGGAATTGAATGGGTTTGGTCAGTAACTTTAATCATTCCAGAACTCTTCTGAACTGCCTTCCCCATAATCCTTCCAGCAAAGACTGTTAGATAGCAATACAAATTACCATCGTTAATGTTAAAGAGCATTGTGTATGGACTTTTGCAGTCTGTATGATACCATGTAGCATCTCAAAAACTTAACTACCTCTCAGGTATACAGCTACATCATTATACCTGATGATGGAAGCAGTAACAGTGTCTGAAGCATGCCAGTTAAGCTCTTGGGCTCATTATGTGATAGGATTTCACTGCATGTGGTCACAGGATTTCACTGCGTGTAGTCACTACAGGAGCTTCAAGTTTTAAATAATTCATTGTCTTTATAACTTTCAATTGGCACAACCATTTCCTATTGCAGTTTTTTAGATTTAAAAACAAGTATTTTTTGTATCCCAAGTGACAAATATAAATTCCTGTAATGGCTGTTCCAAGTCACTTCTGTTTAAAAAAAAATACAAGTCAGTGCTTAAGTGACGTAATTACTGACACTGTACAGTTGAGGAAATGTTATTTGATTCTGGGATGCACCCATCCTCCTATTCAGTGGGTACAGAGGGGGGTTCTTCCATGGGTGTAAAGCAGCTAGTTTGCAAAACTGACCACTCACATCCATGAGAGGAGCTATGCCTCCATTCGCAGTATCCTTTCATGGCATGCATAGGGACAGCTTTACCTTTACATGGGCTGTAGAAAAATTGACAGCTGTCACTCACAATTTCTAGTAATTTCTTTCTCAGCATAGGGCAAACTGAATAACAATTTAAATTGGACCTTTTAACCTTTCGGCGCCTAACGACGACTGTAGTGGTCATACCACTCCGCTAACCTCTAAATGTTGCATTTTATATATTTATTCAACAAATATAGGTACTGAATATTTTAAACATGGTGTATACTCTCCTCTTTTTCCTCTTCAAAATGCAGTTTGTTTCATAATTCTAACATATTTGGTTCCTGTTTATTCACATTTTATATACAGGGTGTGCTAAAATTTAAAAAAATAATTCCAGCGCCAAAAGGTTAAATAGACCTAGGTGTTGAAAAATGACCAGAAACTAATAGTGTTAAATAAATACCATTTCAACAAAAAATCTGTGGTTGATAGGACAGACAGCTACCAAAAATATGGACTGAAAATTCGCAGAATCTGATGTCACTGTTGGCATACTTAGAGGTCTAAAAATATAAATTTGTGCATTGCTCTAGAATATTGATTCAGGGTCCTCTGTTCTTTTATGCAGGCAGTGCAGAGTGCTGTGGGAATTCATATTGGTGTCAGTGCCTTGACATGGGCCCACGTTGATGTCGGCGGGACGTTACTTGATTGGGATCTGTACAGTTTGGAATATGGTTCCAAGAAATTGCATATCACATCTTTGTTTGAAGTTGTAAGTCTCATTTTGATGTTCTGTTCCTCTTTCAATTTTATATGGATCAAATAATGAAAAGTCTCCAGTCCCTTCCTTCTGCCTAATCTTTTGCTTCAATTTCTTGCCAGCTTTTTCCTGTCTTCATGATGTCTTCCAGTTCTTGCCTGAACCATCTTGTTCTGGGTCATCCCATAGATCTCTTCCCCCACCCTTCCACCCCATCCCTACAGTTGGGGTGAATGTGACCTCCACATTTTGTACTTATTTCATGTAAACATGTTAATGACAACAAAGTAAAATAATATTAAGTTCTTTATTGTCCAACTAATGCACACAAATTATTATAACATTTTTAAACTGTTAAAATCATTTAAAATTATTATAGGTGCTCCAACATGTTTCAGTTTACCTAAACCATCATCAGGGAGCTCTCAGCCTGTGCTTCGCCAAAGTTACAATGTTGACTTCGGTTACATATATTGTTATATGAAGTTATCGGTACTGTGGCTGCATATTTGTTCCGTCCTGTTATGCGTGTGGATCGTGCATTGTGCAGAGTTTCACTCTGCACAGTGCATGATCCACACGCATAACAGGGTAAGTCCAATTTATTGTTTATATTTGATAGTTTTCTCTATGTTGATCATCTTAACCTTAATTTACTCCAAATAGCGATATATGTAACCGAAGTCAACATTGTAACTTTAGCAAAGCACAGGCTGAGAGCTCCCTGATGATAGTTTATGTAAACCAAAACATGTTGGAGCAGCTACTATAAGTTTAAATGATTTTAACAGTTTAACAATTTTATAAAAATTTGTGTGCATTAGTTGGACAATAAAGAACTTAATATTATCAACATGCATGGCACAACTACGAAAAAAAAGTAAAAGAAGTTTAAAATCTGAACCATGTCTTGTAAGTTATAAATAGTGATATTGTGGTGGGTTCTGCATCCGTTCATAAGTGGAATGGCAATTATGTCTTAATACTTGTATTACTTCACGCAGGCTCGGAGCATATATGAGACCCTTCCTAAGGCAGATTTATTCATTATGGAAGATAATGGCAGCTCAACGCTTTCATTGCAGCAACAGCCATCTTCAGTGGCCATCAATTTTCTTACTTCACAACTGACTGCCTTGTTGGTAGCTTTACTCAACAGTAAGCATACTAATTTAAATTTCATGTGCTAACATATAATATGTAATGCTTGTGGTTGAAATGAGGATTAAAAATTTTTGTTTCATAAAGGTGAACTTACATGATACCATTCTCAAGCACAAACTACTGTTACTCAAGTTTTAAAGACCATAGCCACTAATAAATAGTATTTTTTATACAAAAATGGTTGCTTACAGTGCAGAATACTACCACTGCCAGAAGATTTGTCACTACTGCTATGAATTATTGTCATGTGTCACAGAGAATCTGCTACACTTTTCATGCTGTTGTAGAGTTTATTCACAATTTATGAATTTTCTTTTCACTTAGATGCTATGAACACAGCAACATTCCACAGTCTTTGTTCTTGATGGTAGTGGAGCAGCCATCTGATATTATGTCTGTTTAAGTCTCATTGATGCACATGTACATTTAAGTGGCAACTTGTGCTCTGTGTAATGCACTTTACAGTCTTAGAAGATGCATGTCTGGAGGTTTAACCCTTTAAACACCAAATTAAATCCCATCTGCCATTTGCTGGCATTAATAGGAGCTCACCATATTCTCCACATTAGCAGGATAAGGGTTAAATTGTTTTTTCTGTAAAGCAAATAAGGCAATGTCATTTGACCATGCTGTGTTTTGTTTGCAAAATGAATAGCTCTTCTTGAAGAAGTTATACTGTGTGAATCCTCAGAGTAGTTAAAATACAAGCAATGTAAATATATACATTTTAGACATTTCACCATTGCAGATTCTCCATTGCCTGGTGATGAGTTGCCATTTGAACATCAACACCGTGTGTTTTTCTTACGCTCACAACTACCAGCAAGATTATTTGGAGTTCTGGTTGGTGCAGAGAGGGTATCTGCACAGACAGTGGTACTGGACATTCTCTCCGAAGCTCAGAAAAATTCAACAACAGAATCAGATAGGGGAAACCAAACAGCTAATATATACACTCCCATTAATGTCAGGCAAGATTTGGTGGACAGTTATTTAAAGAGGACAAGCATAGAGAAGGAAAGCTTATGTTCAAGCCTGTTATTGACCATAGCATTCATGGATCTTGTTATGCATCAAAACCCTTACAGTCTGAAAACAGTTAATGTTAAGAAGTCATAATGCATTACTATAGCTAAGGTGTGAAGAATATTAAGCTCTGTGTGTGTGTGTGTGTGTGTATATACCCCTGTGACATGATGAATGATAGATCTTTTTGGAATGGTACCCAAAATAAACTGCCACTCAGACATTGCACATTATGATTGTAAGCTATATTGATATACAAGAAAGTAATTAAAGCAATGTATTGCTGTAAATCAGTGGTGTCCAAGAAGTGGTCTGTGAGCCATGTGCAGTCTGCCAGTTTATGTTGTGCACCCCACAGACAGATTTATAAATTACACAAACACACATGTGTGTATAATATAAAAATTAGACAATAACTTAGGCAAGTAGGTATACCATGTGTAGTGAATTTTACACATGCAGCCTGCAAACCAGCATACTCTAATGGTTCTTGCCCTTTGCCAAAAAAGTCCTGACACTGCTGCTGTAAATATTCCTAATAAACTGCAAATAATTTTGTGTATTACTGTAAGAGACTATATTTTTTCCATAAAATGTAATCTGAAAGACTGAATGTGGTCTGTGGGCCATGGTTTGCTGCCAGTGTTGCTTTCCAAATATAACAGCAGGTGGTTGTAACAGACCTTCCTGTGTTTATAATGAAAAAGTCCATGGGCTGTAAGAAATATTTAATCTATATTTATTTACTCTGTTCACAGCTGCAGCTATAGCTACTGCTTCTGCTGCTCCTATTGCTATTACCACTACTATTATGTATTATTATTATTATTATTGCTGCTATTGTTGTTGTTATTGTTATTAATTTCTAGTGAAACAGCTCTTATGACAATATATAGTCTGTGGAAACTGTCCATGGTGCATAGCAGGATTTGCCACCTGGCAGAACTCTTCGCTCCATAACAGGAGTGAGAAAGCATTTATACTGCCATACTTAGAGAATTTTCAAGTGTTCACTTGCCACTGTTCTTTATTACTTTGACAGTGGCATTTCACGTGTGATTAACCAGTCCTCAAAACATGAAAGTGATTTGTAGTTGGATTAATTTAGTCAGCGAGAACACAGACCTAATTTCTTCATTTCTGCTTCATCCTGAGCTGTGAACTCATATACTGCCTTTTCCTGAAGACTTATGTGGAGTCTGCTGAAGTAACTGAATATTGTCATCTACATGTTCCACTTTACTGTCAGTAACTATGGGATGTCAGCAAAACAACATGAGATAATTGTGGAATACTCCAGTTTTTCTTCTGAGTATTCCTGCCAAAACATGTCTTATACATTGGTGGGCAAAACCTGTCCTGGGTAAATTAATTATCTGAAATTGATTTCCAATAATAAATGAAACCTCCAAATAATGATTGAAATAAAAAAAAAATTCACACGTGACTATTCTCAAACGTGTAACTGTACGTTCTTACCTCTGGATCTAAGGAAGAGTAAAAATGGGTGAAGATGAATTTGAATATCACCATTTGAAACCAAAGAAATGCTATCACTGAGAGGGCAAATTTGACACCGTATGAAAACAGGCAGCCAACAACTCCGACAATCCACTTCAGGAGGGAGGTCTGGGCAACAGATGTCACATATTTACTTCCAAAAGGCAAGAAAAGTATCCTAGCTGGTACAAACGAAACATCGATAATATTAAACTGTCTGTGCAACACCCATTATTATTCATGCTGCATATTTTTGTTGGAGCTAAGTAAAGATTAAAATTACAGTGCTTGGTACGTGTACGGATTAACGAACCCACTGCAAAAAGTCGCAGGTTACGTTCCACAGGTTGGAAACCACTGCAGTGTGTGGTTTTACCCTGGTCTATTTCCCTGCTTTAGCACCCAGTTTCAGCATGTAAGATTGTAAATATTTCTTTCTCTTAACCCTTTAAACACCAAGTTAAATCCCATCTGCCATCTGCTGGCATTGTTAGATCACCATATTCTCCACGTTAGCAGGTAAAGGGTTAACCCGCTTAACTTGATGGCATGTTCATGAAGTATAGGCGAAAAACTATGCCAATTAGCTTTGCCATGTCTGCCTGTCTGTTTACCCTCGTACAATATCTTGAGAACCTCTGAATGGATTTTTGTGACATTTCATATTGAGGAGTGTGCTGCTCACACTTCAGCTTTTGGTTAAACCTGGACAACAGTTATGGTCAATACACAAAGACCAACATGCATTTCTGGATACATTTAAAGTATAAATTGCTAAACAGTTATTGCAGCAAGAAACCATTTTGGACAGATACTGTAAAGAAATACACATCTTATGCCCAATACATGTTTACTGTAAGTATTACTGCGTGAGATAATGGAGTAAGTTGCTGACTTACATCTGTCCATCCTTGTACCTGTCTCCTTATATGCAAGTTTGTTTTGTTTGTTTTTTGTTTTTGTGTGTTCCCCCCAAGTGAGAGAGCACATCAGAAGTTTGAATTCATAAATCTACAGCCTAGACAGCACAAAGCAAACATGCTCATGTTATGTTATGGGGGTGCCGATGTTCCTTTTTTAAGACGAACTCATTACCTTCTTATGTTTATTGGGCCGTGCATCATTGTGATAGTTGAAGAATAAAAGACCAACTTGATGTCACTTGCTATTTTATTTCACTTCTTATGTGCTCATCATGTTTTGGACATTAATTATCCATCATCAGGAGCTTGCGACTATTCTGTTGAATTACCACATTGGTCGTATTGTTCTTGGTTCGATGCGTGTTGGAGTTTCGGTGTGGTTGGTTTGGAGTGGTATCCGTGTTGCAGGCTTCAGCCTCCAAACCAACCACACCGAAACTCCAACACGCATCGAACCAAGAACAATACGACCAATGTGGTAATTCAACAGAATAGTCGCAAGCTCCTGATGATGGCTATATTAATGTCCGAAACATGTTGAGCACATACGTAGTAAGAAGTGCTTCAGCCTGCAACACGGATGCCACTCCAACCCAACCACACCGAAACTCCAACACACATCGAACCAAGAACAATATGACCAATGTGGTAATTCAACAGAATAGTTGCAAGCTGCTGATGATGGATATATTAATGCCCGAAACATGTTGAGCACATAAGAAGTGAAATAAAATAGCAAGTGACATGCCTGCAACACGGATACCACTCCAACCCAACCACACCAAAACTCCAACACACATCGAACCAAGAACAATACGACCAATGTGGTAATTCAACAGAATAGTCGCGAGCTCCTGATGATGGATATA
>Ga0123355_10008007_pt1 | contig 15931 bp, 8 predicted proteins | sample TergutEmb28metaG_3_FD_89872 | JGI IMG/M metagenome (GOLD analysis project Ga0123355, IMG submission 89872) | Embiratermes neotenicus P1 segment gut microbial communities from Petit-Saut dam, French Guiana - Emb289 P1 | ecosystem: Host-associated > Arthropoda: Insects > Digestive system > Gut ...
AAGGGGGATAATGCATCACAACAAAGCGCCATTGTTTGTCGGCTGCATTTCGCAAATCGTTTTCCAGCCAAGTTCTTAACGCATCGTGCATCGGCAAACCGGGATTTCCCATAAAATTGGTGTTTAACATGGTAAAGTGAGCGTTGCCGTATGTAAAAGAATATATGCCGATATCTCTAAATGTGGAATTAACGTCTCCAGGGAAAAGATTTTGCAGATATCTGTAGAAAAAAACACCGTCACAGTGGTTGCCTGGTACAGCTGCCATAGCCACTTCTGAAAAGACAGGCGCAGCTTCGGTCATAAATGTTTGCCATTCGTAGTTGTTTCCGCCGCCATCCACTAGGTCGCCGCCTATCAGGCCAAACCGAATGTTGGGGAAGTTAGAGTGAGCTCCAAGGATCATATTACCCCACTGGCTGTATCCTTCTTGTACGTCGCCAAGGTACATAAAGCTGAATGGGGAGTTGGCATCATCGTTGCTAGTTGTGAAAAAGAAAGGCTCACTCCAATGATCGTCTCCACCTACTTGGGCGACATATCTTGTATTAGGCGTTAGGTTGTTAGGGTTCCACCTCACGATATAATGCCATTCGTCCACTTCTTCTCTGACTGGGCTTGAATACATAATGTCGTTCCAATTCTCTAACCTGCCATTGGCGTTTAAGACGCCGTTCCAATCCTGCTCTGGCATGACGATCATGTTAGTTTGCTCGTTGCTGTCTTTTCTGATGCGTGCCTGGATAGTGCGCTCTGTGCTAGGGTTGGTATTAAAGCTGGTGAATATCAGGTCAGGCCTCGATCCATCATTAAGTATGGGGTCGAAAACGCTGTCTTCTCTCACCTGAAATCGGGTTTCCGCGACTACGTTTGCCGCCGAGTATATAGCCTCTACATTATAAAAGCCTATTTCTGGATTGCTGCTTAACGTGAAGCTGACGCTGAAATTCCCATTGCTGTCGATGAGTATTTCACTGGCCGAAAAAGAGGCTACCGTCACAGCTCTCGGATCTAAAACCCTGATTGTATCTATTGAATCTATGTTCAGAGCTCTGCCACCAATGGTAACTGTCTCGCCTGGTCGAAAGATCTGCGTCGGCCCAGGCTCTGTGAGTAAGATTGCTGGTTGTGGATCACCGCTGAGAGTATATGTAAATGTCGCTATATCGCTTGCAGCTCTCATGCTGCCAAGCACTCTTGCTCTTATTGTTATTGTCTGTCCGGGATCGCCATGTAGTACTATAGGAGGGTTTTGGACGAAGTCGCTCCGATTAAAAATAATACTGCTCCAGGTTGGATCTCCACCATCAATGGTGTAGTATATTTTCGCCCCCCTGCCCCCGCTGGTTGCCAGCATAATTTCTGTACCTTGTTCAACTACGCCTGACGGATGAGAAGCAGTAGGCAGGTCAAATTGGCCTTTGTCTTCAGTTGTAACTTCAATTCTGAAGACAAATTTAGCGAAATTGTTGTAGGTCTGATCTGTCACATGTCTTTGCCCAAAACTTAGGCGCGGTGCGTCTCTGTAGCTGAGGGGGCTAGAATGAGATTCCGCATAACGCAAAGCAAGCATGGGACCGACAGGCACCCTTCCCTCGTCGGAACCGACTAGGATATTTGGAAAGTAGTATGCTGATTCGTTTAATAAATAGTTTAGATTGAGATCAAAAGTAACTCCGTCTGCGGCATGAAAGATTACATGCCTTGCATCGTCTTCAAGTCCGGCCATGTTCAGCAGATCTTCCAGCCACAACCCTTCGGCAATTACATGTCGTGGCGAAGGCCAAGTATTGCTGGCACTGAAATACTGCGTTGTTCTGGGCATTGCCAAGAGATCTTCTATTGGTATAACTATCTCTTGTCTAACGCCATTTCCTGTTATTGTGAGGTTGGTAATATCCGGACGCATAGCCGCTTGTGCGACCTGTGGGTTAGCAAATGCGGACAATGTAGCTAAAACAAACGAAACAATCAGTGTAAATGCTAGGTTTCGTCGAAACTTTTTGTTTTTCATGCAAACTCCTTGAATTTAAGGATTAGAACACAAAGTGTAGCGAAGTAAATCGCTACACTCTATGTAGGAGAGAAAATCATCGGATTATTTCAATTACCCTTGTATCATGATCGAAATTAACCGTTGCACCGAAGAACTCAGATACAAACCTAATTGGAACCATTGTGCGATCTCCTATGATTTGAGCTGGAACATCCATTCCAGGTGCCATTTCACCGATGGCAAAGGATAAGTTGCGTCCGTTGTCATTTAGCGTTATAGTCCTCGTACCGTGATCCCAGCCTACGGTTGGCAAGTTAAGGATGTTCTCGGCTATAAACCTAACCGGCAGAAGTGCGTGGCCATTAACAATTTCGGGGACTACATCCATCTCGCTCGCTCTGCTGTTTCCTGCTAAATCTGTTATGTTTGTTGAATCGAGCTGCACTGTTGCCCTTATGAGCGTTGGCACGTACGATATTTGGTAAGTGCCTGTTCCCAATACGCCGTCAAATTCGAATATGCCATTTCTTACCGTTCCTCCGACATGTCTGCCGTTAATTGTTGCTACAATACGGTTAGAATTCATGCCAGCTAGATTGAATTCCGATAAATCAGCAGTGAGTATGTAAGGTACAGTTAAATTTGTAAGTGGCGTGTTGCCGTCAGTAATTGATATCGAGCCTGATGCGAACACGTTGCCGCTACCAATGGTTTCGGAGAATGATATATTGATGGTTTCAGCTCTGCCAGCCAAGTTGTTAATGAAATTAACTGGTAATGTAACTGATACTGTCCCTCTGTTTAACACCAGTGGTATTCCTGCGCTTCTCAACACATTTAGTGTCGCATTGTTGAGGGTTACGTCATTTATGCCTTCAGCCAATGCTAATTCAGCTATTCCCACACCGGCATTTATTTGAGATTGAATTGCTATATTATTTCGGGCTGCCGTTGACGCTTGGTTTGAAGGGGCGACTCGTTCAGATGGTGGTGCTGCGGGTGGTGCTGCTGGTGGAACTGCTCTTCTTGTCCTGCCCCAGTTGCCCCAGGTTGGCGGTTGTGGAGCTGTTGTGGTTGTTGTAGTGGTGCTAGCTTCAGTAGTCGTGGTCGTGGTAGTATCAGCTTCAGTAGTAGTGGTAGTATCGACTTCAGTAGTGGTCGTGGTAGTATCGACTTCAGTAGTAGTGGTCGTAGTGGTATCAGCTTCAGTAGTGGTGGTTGTAGTGGTATCAGCTTCAGTAGTAGTAGTAGTGGTCTCTTCTTCAGTAGTAGTTGTGGTGGTATCAGCTTCAGTAGTAGTAGTAGTGGTCTCTTCTTCAGTAGTAGTTGTGGTGGTCTCAACTTCCGTTGTAGTAGTCGTTGTAGTGGGTGGCCAGGGTATATCTTCGTTTAAGCGGAAGGTATAGGTTATTACCTCACTGATGAGCCCCCCAAACCCATGAGTTACTACATTCAAGACAAAGTATCCGCTACCGTCATCTGATACTACAATGGAGGGGTTATTTGCTACGCTGTTGACATTAGTGTTCCAGTTAAACATTACCGCCTCCGGGACGTTTGGTAAGCCATTCGCGTCGAGAGGGCTGGAATCACCGAATGTGAAGAAATATTTCGCATTTGGATGAGGTCTGTCACTAGCTAATCTAAGCAATGTCCCAGGTGGCACTACATCGCCATCTTGGAGGCGATCACCTATTGGTGCTGTTATATTAAACCCACTTTCAACGAAAATATATGGGTTTGCCCATGGTTGTGCAAATAGGTTAGTAACCTCGATGAGATTTGTATTCTGAACCATCAGATTGCGCATTTGCTCAGAGGGATACAGGATCCCAATGAAATTTCTTGGCCCTTGCTCTCCCTGATTGAAGCCAAGCATAGCAGGTACAGCAGAACCTCTGATTCCTTGGCTCAATAGTGTTTGACCTAATGTTCCGCTAGGATATGTATAAGCAAAACGTTCTTCGGATAGTTCTCTCCATGTGAGCGTCGCATTAAAGCCTGCAGAATCTGCGAAACCAGGTCCTGAAGCAACCAACCTGATTAGGCGGTCAGGCTCAAGTTGGGTGGTATCAACTCCGCCTGCTATCAGCAAATTTTCTATTGTTATACCAACAGACGGAATTGGAGACATTCGCCATGAGCCAAATGTATTGATTTCGACAAAACTGAATGGCCCCACCGTTTGATGTAAATTTTCTCTATCTTGGTGGGTTAAAATACTCTCGTGTACAGTGCCCCCTGAAGTCCACCTAATTAGAATGTCTTGCTGATCGTTCGCAAAAACTGGAATATACATACTAAACAGCATTGTTAGAACAATCGCAAAGGAAAGGGCATTACGCCACTTACTCCTCGTGTTGATTTTTTTCACTTCAAAACCTCCTTGAGTTTTTTCATAGCTTATCACTGCTCAGGCTAATATCACTCGTGGTCACTCGCTGAGTACACCATCGTTTGACCATAGCACTTTCAGTAATCATTACAACTCTCGTCATACCAGGTAGCGTTGCTTAGTAGACTCAAAAAAATCCGTCTCATGTCCACAAGTTATTTTGCAATTATATATTCTTCTAAACATCACCCTCAATAAAAAAAGCGAGGATCTCCCCCGCTTTTATGAGCAAATTAGCTTTCCAAAAGGGAGGCTAGCCGGTTTCCCGACAAACCCATTGGCTTTAGCATCATGTACTGCAATCTACGAAGATGATAAAGCTCGCTAATGATATTCAATTATCTAACAAGATTAAAGCATTCCAAACCAATGCTCCTAATAAAGCTAGCTTCACAAACCACCAAATTGACCCCAGCTTTTAGTGAAGTGTATAGCAAAAATTTAGAAATGTCAAGACAGTTAATGGGTGAACAACAAATATAGTTAGCATATTTCACCAAATAGTGGCGTTATTCAAGTGTGTTTGTTATACAGACACATTTTTCATGAATTTACGATAATTTCCTTTGATTCAAACAACCACACTATCAGTAACCAGTTTGGTATCACTATAATTTTAGACATGTTCTTTACTGACGATTCGATCAGTTTTTTTATTGCGCTTGACCAAAGACTTCAATTCCCCCATATAAATAAGACGGTTTAAAAGCAGATGCACCGGAATTAAAAAGCACATCGAAAATCCTATCCAAGTATGAACATCACGTAACACACCGCGCGGAATCCCTAAAATCATGCCTGTTCTGCCGAAATGCAGCATTATACCGCTTATGGCCACTTTCAAGAATATTAATATCAGCAGGGTGGATAATATTCCTTTTATTTGCAGGCGTTTCATAGCCAACTCCTCGTTTTTGGAATGGTTGCTATTCGGTTCTTCCTTCCAGTACTATTTCGATCAAATAATTGGTGAATCGCTGACCGAACACATCATGAAGCACCACTAAACGCATGGCACCAGGCTCACCTGTTAATTTTGGTAAAGGTTCGCCATTGTCTTCGTACATGATAAAAACGTTGTTTTCGGCCATTACTTCGTCCATTGTGATGTTGGATATGTAATTGTCAACACCAACGGCTAACAACCAACTGTATTCATCTATCAACCCAGGGTCAATCAAATCCATTATATTTGAAAGCAGCGTACCCCGAAACTCATGCTGTGTCACACCAGTCGAAGAATGTATGCTCATAGTACGCCGCACTGATGGCAGTTCCCTTATCTCTTCAAGGCTTACCTCAGCCAAAATTAGCCCATAAGCCCTGAACGCTAAGCTCTCGGTTTCTATGGGGCCGTCGCCCTCTCCCGGCTCGAATCGCACCATAAGAGGTACTGCCTCAGCAGTCAAACCCAAAACATGTTCTTGATAAACGCCTATAGCGGCGTTTACTCCGTTAATTATCCCTTCGGTGGTAACTGTTGCTCCAGTTATAGCCACAATGTCATGTTCTTCAACTGCCCTTAGCCGCACCATTATCAAATATTCGTAGACGGATTTATAGGCAAACCGATCGGTAAACCAAGAATTTTCAATATCGCGTACATACTCGGGTGTCTCTATATGCTCTACTATTCGCATGCCTATGCTCTCTCTCAAATCGCTGTCGATAACAAATGCGAGTGTGATTGGCCCATTGTAGGCCACGGGTCTGGTAATAAAAGCATATAAATTCTCGTTTCTGTGCACTTTAGTAACCGCCGGAAACCGTGATCTAAGTTCCCGAGTTAAGACAGCCTGGCTTATATCCTCAAATTCCTGAAAGTCTACTCCGGATATATCGGTTATAGCAGCACCCTCTGCCACCGTAAGTGATGTATCCCGCCTGCCACAGCCATAAAACATTGAGGCAAGGCAGATAATAAAGATCACCAATATCATTTGCCGCTTGTAGATCCTCTTTCTACGCATCAACTTCTACCACACGTATTCTAAGCAAATCATCTATATCAGGATAATCAAAAGCCTCATCCCAAAGCACTCTTGCCCCGCCACCTAGCAAAGGGACTAATATAGCGTTAGATAGTTCGCTCCCCGAAACCTGATATCGTTCGCCGTTTGTACCAATGAGTTCGAAATCAGCAGCTCTTACTACTTCCATCTCCACTTCATAAAGCACTTCCTTCAAGGAAACCCCTGTTTCGCCCCTTATTGTTTCAAGATCTAAGTACTCCAAAAGCAATTCGGGAAATATGACGGCGTCGGTGCTGGTAGAGAACCAGGCGATTCTTTGCACATTCATTCCTAGCATGATAAAGGGTGACACGTTTGTTGGCGCGTCTTCACCGTCAACCTTGATATAATAGCGAGATTTGACCATATTTATGGCCTCATTCTTTCTAAAGCCGTCCGAAGATTTCATAGTAAAGAAAGCCCGGCTATCCACATAGTCCATACGCGAAAATATTTGACCTACTTCCACAGCATTATCAAGAGAACCCCAGTATTCGAACCCTACACGTTCTATGCCTTCTGTTAGATTTTCAAATACCCATACATTGGTGATTATCCTCTGTGGTACTTCTTCATATAAAACTATTCTCGCTATTTGTTTGACCCAATAGGGTCCAAACTGCCCTTGTACCGCAGCCCATGCAGGAGCCAAGTCATCATCAAGCTTTGGGTTGCCATCCACGACTAAGGCTAGCAGTAAATCTGGGGTGTTGTCGAGTACATCACGGGAAAACAGGCAGAAATAATTATCGCGGCCGATCATGGCAAGCCCTTGATAATCGTCCAGATTGCCGCCGACTGCTGCGATTACATCCCTCAGCAGTGGGCCGATCATATGGTGCTCCTCAAGCCGTCCCGTGCTGCGCCTAAAGTAGGCGTCTAATTCATGCTGAGGCAGGGCACGTAACTCTGCTACTGTAATTTTAGCGACACCACCATTAAGCGCACGCACGCCTTCAATTTCTATAACCATGGCTTCGTATTCTGGGTCACCACTATCCCACGAAACGGTAGTTAAGGAGCTGTCACCGTAGGTTTCCGCAGAAGCAACTCCACCTGTTGTCGCTGAATCACCAGTTCCGGCGCAAGCAGCAAGCAAAAATAAAATCAATACACATCCGCACAAAATGGAAATAGGTCTAATTTTTTTCATAAAACCCCTCCTGTTTTCATTCTGCAGTTACAAACTCAAAAACTGCAATTTCGCTCTCTGCTCTGCCGAAACCATAGACAATCACTTTAATTGTAGTCGGCTCGGTGATAGGGATAGGTGCGTTTAATTCCAACTGAAAGGTGCTAGGGTTGAACATGGGCGAAAGTATACTTGGCTCACTGCCATCAAGGGTATAGTGGAGCTTAACCTGCCCGAAATTCGGGTGTTGCAAATTCACCGTATCGCCATATGGAATAATCCCTGGCTGCGGAAAAGTAGAGGCTGTCGGCCATGTTTCGGGTGGCATATCGGAAACAATGATGTAGGATATATCAAACACAAAAACTGGGTTAGTATGCTCAAAAGGGTTATTCTGTCCTATTATCAGACTAGGGTTTTCGTCACGCAGGCTGTTTAAATCGTCTGTTCCTTCTCGCCAGCGGTAGGCAATAATGGGGATCACGGGCTCTGCGCCCTCATCGTTTTCACCAACGTTAGGAAAGAAATATCTAGATTCTAAAAGCTGATCACGGGTTAGGCTCATTTCGTAACCGTCAGAACCACGAAATGTAATTGTCTGTGCAATTTCATACAAGCCAGCTGCTTCTAAGATCGCCGCCACGCTGTAACCTTCGGCAACGTAAAATCGTGCTGAGGGCCAATTGTTTATAGTGGAATAAACATGGGTAAAAAGATTACTTTCGTGTATAGAATCCATGTTCTGCAAAGTGTTTCCAAGCTCCGTTTCGGTGAAACTCCAGACTTCCTCGTCTGTTGGACCAATTACGCTAACGAGCCAATCATAGCTGTCGTTCGCCAGATGGGCTTCCTCCGTGTCATTGGGCATATCCGATTCACTCGTATTTCCTGTTACCGTAGAGCTAGGCTCAGTTTGCGCTGGTTGCGTTTCAATTGTATTAACAGCAGAAGTACACGCTGCCATAAACAAAAGCAGTAATAACATTGTGAACAGTTTAGTTAACATGTTACGCTCCTATTATTTAAGAATCATAAGGTTCACTCCACTAAATAGTTGAATGTAGCAACAGTGCTTTGTTCCCTTCCGAAGCCGGCGGCAAAAGCCTTTATTATTACGTTTTCTGTTAATTCTAGCGGTACTATTAGGTGTGGCTGGAATGAGCTGGCAGACGGGTTGAAGACTGGACTGTAAAAATTGGGTTCGGTGCCATCCAGGGTATAATAAATCCGTATATTGTCCCTGTGGTCATGTAGCAGTTCAAGCTCCGTGCCTGCTGATACAACGCTCCCGTCCGGGATGCTGGCAGTCGGAGGGGCCCACGCGCCTGCAGAAGCAGTTGAAACCTCTATTCGATAAAGATCTCTCACAAAGCTAGCCATATTTACAGTCCATGGTCCGTTTTGCCCCAAAAAAGAACGAATATTTTCTGTCCTCACTCTACCAACATCACCCCAAGCCCATGATATGAGCGGCTCGATAACTGAAGCCCCACTACTTCCTTCTGCGCTGTGCGACGCATATGAAAAGAGATTGCCAAATAGCTGGTTATATGTTAGGGTGGCGTGATAGCCGTCTTCAGCGAGGAATCTAAAACTTGCCGCACTATTCAGCATACCAGCCTGCTGCAAAAGATAGTGTACAGAAACCCCATGAGCTTCCATGTGACCGAAGGAAGGCCAGTTGTTTGTGGTAGAAAAAGTCAATTCACGGTAACCGCCCTCTAAGGCTTGTAGTTGTTCAAGACTCCAAGTAGTTTCTTCTCTCACCCCGTCACCTGTTATAGTGAGTATTACTGGCATGCTTGCAGGAATATTAATCGTGGTACTTGCAGGAATATCATCCGCTGTTATTTCCAGAATACTTTCCACTGCGTTGCCCAGGACATCAGTCACCGTAGTTACTGGAGTTTCAGTCACCGAAATTACTGGAGCTTCAGTCACCGAAATTACTGGAGCTTCAGTTATCGATCTTTCAGGAACAGTAGTCACCTTAGACTCTGGAGTATGAGCCTCCCCATTTCTCGAAGGGGCATTTGCCGTATCTCCCGATCCTTTCGGTTCTAGATCCAACGGTTCGTCCTGCTGCCACCACGGTTCATCTGTTTCTTCATCAAAATCCGTTATTTCTTCGCCAATTTCTAGACTCTCTGGTTCTTCAGCCTGCACCCGCTCCACCTCAATTTGGTTTTCCGCTTGATTCAGGTTTTCGCCCTGGTCGACAGAAACCCTGTGAGGGCTCTCAGGTGTTACAGCGTTTTCTTCATACACTCCAGAGGTTCTGGAGGCACAGGCATTGAAAAGCATCAATGCGAGTACAGTCATCATTATTAGTAGGAGTTTTAGCGTAATTTTCATAAATTTTCAGCAAGGAAACCCGAATCTTTAGATGAGGGGGAATCGCGTTCCCTTGCTACTCCTTTCTACCCTTGTTGCTCTATATATTTTTGGCTGTTTCTGATGATACATTGTCTATAATACATCTTTCGAGTTTTCCGAGTGCCCAATATCTCCACTTTCAAAGCTCAATATAAAGCGTTCTAGAATAGCCGCTATTTCAGCGCGGGTTGTACTGGCTACCGGGTCAAATAAGCCGCCTGGTCTACCACGAAGCATGCCTTGTATAGCCAGCCTGTTTACAGCGTATACTGCCCAATCGCTGATAGCGTTTCTGTCGGCAAATTCGATATCAATATAAATGTCAGGCAGAACCTCATCCATTAGCAATTGATAGTTCAGCATAATAACTGCCATTTGCTCTCGGGTTATGTCATGTCCTGGGCCGAACCTGCCATCGCCGTATCCCACTGCTATATCGTTTTCTGCTGCCCATTTCACTGCGTCGGTATACCATCTTTCAGTGGCTACATCAATGAAGGGGTTGTTTGAATCACTTACATCAGGGCTTCCCGATAAGCGATACAAAATCGCAGCCATCATTCCACGTGTCATGGGCATTTCAGGGCTGAACAGCATAGGTTCAACTCTTGTGCCGAGCATTAGTCTTCGCCGAAAAACAAACCCCACACTGTCATAAAACCAATCATCACTGCTAACATCTGTGAAGGGATTTATCCATTGCTCTGTGTAATAAGTTTCATAAATCATGTCTAAACCTAAACCGGCGAAATTATTATTGATTGCGTCATAACCATAACCCACTATGAAGTAAAAATGGCTGTTGCGAGAAAACACTATGTAACCCTCGACGATGTTATAGTTGCTTTGGACATTAGTTACTACAGAACCATAATCAATATGCCAAACCATTGGGATTTGGCCTACTTCTGCTTCGTAATAAAGCCTCACGTTTGCCATGCCGTTACCGAATGAGGCAATAGCTACATCATTATGTAGAACCTGGATCCTAAACAGCATCCTGTCGCCTATCTGCGCTTGCATTTCTGTACTAAGCGATCCTGGATCAGCTATGGCGAGAATGAAAGTCACTTCACCAAGACCTCCGTAACTCAGAATCGTTCGCAATGCCTCCAGATCATAGCTGATTGAGCCTAGCGGGCCTGAGATAAATAGTTCCCTCAGTTCCAAGTCGACCATTTCCAGTATCGACTCTGCCGACAGTCTAATTTCCATATAGCTAGTGTCAGTATCCTGCGCTTCGAAACGCAGTTCTAAAACACGGCTAGTGCTTTCGGAGGCTTCAGCAATTGCTTCAGTCAAATCTGATTGAAACAGGGTTACTCTAAGCATCCCATTGGTAATTAATTCGCTTGAGTCTATCCTCGCTACCACACTGCCCCCTTCGCCCCGTTCCGTAATTATTTGCGGAAGGTCGGCTGCTGGGGTGGTGTTATAGGTAAAACGCATTATTTCGCCGTCTCTTCTGCCCAAACCCATGATTTGGGCGGTGATTGTAAACTCTTGGCTACTGGGTGCTATGATTGGCGGATGTTCAGTCATGCCTCGTTGGCCGAACCAACGCTCGGAAGTTGGGTTGAACATATTGCTGCTCATAGTAGGAATGCTGCCGTCCAAGGTATAGTAGATTTTGCCTTCGGCACCTGGTGGCTGTGTCAAGCGGATCGGTGTACCTTCCCTAATTGATGAACCGGGACTCGGATTGGCAGTAGGTCTACCCCATGTACTTGGCGTACCGCCTACTACTATACGGTCAACTTGATCAACAAAGGCAAATGAAGTTTGTTCCTGAGGTGCAAGCTGGCCGAATAACAAGCGTGGCCCGCCACCTGTCTGGAAATTAAGTACAGGCTGAACCCTTGTAGAGCTACCATGTGCAAAAGAAAAGCGGCTTGCAGTCAAATCGTCCATTCTCAGAGTACCAGTAAAACCATCTGTGGCAAAGAAAGTAATTTCCCTGTCACCACCTATTGAAATGTTGGCCTCACTCAACAAAGTGAACAGTTCAACCGCGTTGTCTGCAGTGTATGTTTGCTCACTTGGCCAGGTATTCACTGCGGAATATACGGTTGCTGGTATTCTGGGGAGAGCATCAATCTCAGCTTGTGTGAAATCCCTAACTAATATTGAGCCATCATATACACTTAATACGGCGTCTCCCTGAGGCGGGGGCGGCGGCCCCACTATTTCTGTTCCTAAAGCATCCCCCACGATTACAGTCGCCGGGGCACTTGCCTCATGTGTAGCTGTTTCTCTGAATCGAACACGATATTGGCCTGGAAGCACAGCAGTAGAACCTTCTTCACAAAGGAGCCATCTTTCTACTCCGACTGTTGTATACTCCATTTCTGCTGTCGTGCCGATGATTCTGCCCATTTGTCCGGCTGCTATCGGTCTATCACCGCGCAGCCCGGTTGGAGGATCCCTCTGCAATTTGTTCACAGTAATAGTCACTGCAGGGCTTGCAAAATGGGTCGTTGTTTCCATAAACCGAACATGGTAGATGCCCGCATCTACTTCGGTAAAGCCATTGCCGCATTGCGTCCAGTAAACTCCATTTATACTGTACTCCATATAGGCTGTTGTGCCTATAATGCGAGCCCGTTCCCCCGAGTTTCTCGGAAGCTCGACCGTTAAACCAGCGGGCGCAGATTGTGTCTGTCTAGTAGGAGCAGTGACTACTATAGGCCCTGTTTCCGGGCTTGCATAGAAGGCACTGGTTGCCGCATAGCGAACAAAATATATGCCGGGATCTACGAAAGTCTCCGGACGAGTGGCGGAATTCCACACATTAAGCTGTCCATCAAGCCGGAATTCCATCTCCTCAGTTGTGCCAACGATCCGTCCTTCCGCACCAGTTACGCCTACAGGTGCTGGACGGTTTTGCAATTCGCGGCCTTCAATATTGTACACAAAAGTAGTGGTTGCACTAGGCAAGCCGGTTCTACCCAACACAACTGCTTTGACAGTGAATGTCGTACTGTTTGGGTTTGTCGTTTCGACCACCGGCCTAAAAACCTGACTGTTTAATCCTGCCCAAGTATTAAAATTATATAGAGATGAAGTGATGCCCGGTTCGGGCGTAGTTTCAGGGGTGTCGCCCGTAGTGAAATAAACGAAACCGTCGGAAGTGCCAAGATGCTCCCAATTCAAAGTAATTTCAGAACCCATCGCCACTGTGCTTCCGTCAGTGGGAGTGGTTGTACTTATGCTTTGGAAAGGCTGTGCTCTTTCATTGGTTATGACTATTTGTGCAATCCGTCCATGAATATCGTCGACAGCCATATATCGTACATGCAAGTTGTGAGTCTGCTCATTGGGGTGGCGCTGTCCTAATCTTAAAGTACCGTCTCCGGATGCTATGTCTATTATAGTAGGTACTTCAATTGGATCATTAGCCGAAATCCCAAGGGCCTGGCCTTGTGTGACATTAAGTGAGTTGGCATGTGGAAAAGAGAATCGCTGAGCCATGAGAAATTCATAACTGAGAGTAGCTGTAAATCCATCGATGCTTACAAATCTGATAATTGTATCGCCGGCGATATTGCTTAAATTGGCACTTCCAAAGAGGCTGCTTATTTCAGGACCGCTGGCTCCAGTGTAACGTCTCCACGTTCCGAAAGTATTGACTGTGGTGTAATCGTATATTTCGCCGGTCATTAGGGTAGTTAAAGCTTCCATAGAAAACGGGAATCTGTTGTTTATACCACCTCGTTGGTCAATAACCTCAAGCACTGTAACATTGGAATTTGCTGCAGGAATTTGTGTGGTCGCGCTTATTTCACTGTTGTAAAGGTATGTAGAATCTGTGCTTACTATATCATCATAGTGTGGTGAATCTTCCGTTGCTACGTAAAAACCATCATTGGCGACCGCATTATATTCCTCTTCTGCATAATTTGCTAAGGGCAAAATTGTGAATGGACCAATCATCATAGACAATGAAACTAATACGGCTATAAATCTTTTTACTTTTTTCATAAAGCCTCCATAAATATAGAAAAAGTTCGATGGTTTTCAAATTCCGAAAATTTGTTTGAATATATTTGAGTCTGTCTAAAATACACACGAAACAGCCGGCTCCAGATTAGAAGCCGGCCGTTAAGAATCTGTTTAGGCATTCGGAATGCCTTAAACAGCATCTTGATATGAATAGTCTGCTACTCAGTTTAGAATACATCCTATCCACACTGGGAGACATGGAGGTTTCCCGTCCATGCCCTAACGGCTAATTCTCTAAAACATCGTGAGATATGATGACTCAAAGAATAAGCTTCGGAGTATTATTTCATCAAAAATCTGTGAGCTGCAACGTATCAATTACAGCACTCATTGTTAGTTATTGAAGTAGTTGCATCATATGATAAACCACATATGCGGCTTCTGCTCGTATGCCGTCGGCAGTTCCATCTAAAATCCGCAGGCCGTCTCTGGTACTCATCATTACATTTGAAATCATGCCGGCATTATGTGCGGCTTCAACACTGTCTTTAGCCCAAGGAGTTATTCCCTCGCTGGCAAAAGCGTCACCTCCGGTAGCGATCCGCACAGCACCATCAGGCAGGGCGCGTACCGCTACCGAGAGCATTTGTTCTTTTGTCACTGGGTCATTCGGTCGAAAACTGCCGTCATCGAATCCACTGAAAAGGCCAAGTCTTGACGACTCCACTACTATGTCAGCGTACCAAGCGTCGGTTGCCACATCGTTGAATTGCGATCCCGAAGTAGCTGACGGTACAGTGCCGCTTACCGCCCTAACCATCATGTTAGCAAATTGCGCCCGTGTTAATACCCGTTCTGGGGCGAACACGCCGCCACCCATTCCGGCAATAATACCCTTATCTACCAATGCGTTGATTTCTGGTGCTGCCCAGTAGCTGTCTGGTACATCAGTAAAAATGACAGGTGGTGTTACCACGTTTGTTGGAGGGGCTGTTGGAGTGGGTGAGGCAGCTGGAGTTGGAGTTGGCTGGGCTGCGGGAGCAGCTGGGGTAAAACTCATAACCTCGCTGTTTCTAAAACCGAAAGCCACAGCGATAGCTCTAACTTCGGTGTTGGCGCTTACAGCAAAAGGCTCGTTCAGGTGAGGCTGCCAATGTGCTGCACTAACATTAAACATCCTACTATGTACAGTGGGTATGGAACCATCGATAGTGTAATATATTTTTGCATTTGCACTGCTACTCGTAAGGGTAACAGAATATTGTCCGCCAGCCGTTCGCTCTGCGGTTGCTGTTGGAGGCGGCAATTGCCGTATTTGGGCGTTTGTTACAGTGATAGTGCGCACAGACCTTACAAAACCTAAAGTAGTTTGCTCCTGTTCGTCTAACTGGCCGAAAACAAGTCGGAGGTCATCCTCATACATATTGTCGAAACCTCGATTGCCCGAAGTTAGGGCGATGATGGCGGGTACTGCAGTTCTGGAAGCCTCAAACGTAAAGCGGTTTGCTAATAAATCATCCAGCAAAAAAGTAATGTTGTAACCATCATGAGATGCTATGTTAATAGTAGTAGCACTATTCCTCAATCCAGCTTGATCCAGCAATGCTCTTAGAGACACGCCCCGTGCATAATAGGTTCTCCTAGTTGGCCAGGTATTCCATGCAGAGTATGCGTTTTGTGAAATATGACTCGTCATACGCTCAAGCTCTGAGTAAGTGAAAGTTATTTCACGATTCACACCATCTCCAGTTATGGTTAAAGCAGGCTCTTGGGCATTAGCCGTTTTGGCTGCAACCAGTACCATAACCAGAGTTAAACAAAATACAATCATTTGTTTTAACCACTTCATAAAAAATCAGCAAGGAAACCCGAATCTTCAGATGAGGGAGGAATTGTGTTCCTTTGCTTGCCATCCCTTCTCTAATTATTTAAAACAAAGGGTGGTTGCCCACCCAATTGTTTGCACACACAATGCTTGCGATTCTCGAAAGCAAGCCCCCTGTATGCTGGGTTAGTGTCCTCATCGCCAATGTTGTAAAGGCTTGTTATGCTTGCAGCACCGTCCCTACCCACTCAGG
>Ga0123355_10008009_pt1 | contig 15930 bp, 11 predicted proteins | sample TergutEmb28metaG_3_FD_89872 | JGI IMG/M metagenome (GOLD analysis project Ga0123355, IMG submission 89872) | Embiratermes neotenicus P1 segment gut microbial communities from Petit-Saut dam, French Guiana - Emb289 P1 | ecosystem: Host-associated > Arthropoda: Insects > Digestive system > Gut ...
ATTAGTCCGTCATTGCGGGCTTGACCCGCAATCCCCTGAGATTGGCTATGTTTAGGGGATCCCGGGTCAAGCCCGGGATGACGCTCGTGTTTGCTAAATCAGCACGTATTTGAAACACGCCAACCTGTGCGGTAAATAAGCATTAAGGAGTGTTAAAAATATTTAGGTATAGAAAGGCTTATCATGAGATAGAAAAAGCTTTGAAATTAAGTTGCTTCCCTGTAATCATATTATTGGGTCTTCGAAAAACTGGCAAGACCACAATATTGAGGCAACTTTCAGAAAATCATGATGGCTTTTACCATGATTTTAAAGCTAATATTTTATCATATGAACAAACTGAAGATTTATTTGAGCGTAGCGAATCTTTACTCTGTTTTGATGAGATTGGGTATTTAGATTGTTTTGATTTATTCATGAGCTCCTTAGTTGAACGGGCTGGCAGCGCAAATAAAAAAGTAGTAATTACCAGCAGTGCATATGGAGCGATGAAGCAGTTAGGCAGTGAACATTTAGGTGGTGGCCGGTCTCATAAAGTTGAATTATTTCCATTATCCTTTGAAGAGTATTTACATTTTACACAAGATGGCTTTGACTATGGTGATGATTATGAACCTACTGTCCAGGACGTAGATGATTTTTACCGACTAAAAAACGTTCCTCTAGGAATGGATTTTATAATTGATAGGCAGTATATGTTGGATACCTTCAATGACATAGAAACTTCACGTGCAAACAGGTTCCAGACCGAGAGAGATGTCGTATTGACGAAAGAACAGTACACGAGTGTACTTGACATTTTAGCTTATACTTTGAACGATAATATCTCTATGAAGCGATTAAAAGGTTCTCAGTTGGGTGCTCAAGAATTTATTAGCACAAAAGGTATATCAATTTCTAAATCCTTAATTGGGCTGGCAAATAAGATTGTGAGTGCTATGTCAGAGAAAATAGTAAAAAACCTTGGTATTGAAGACTTAGCTCATGTTGTTGCTTACTTATATCATTCTGGGTTTTTATTTGTCGATTTAAAACGTGATGAAAACAAAATTCAACAATCTGATCGTGTGATTCACGAGCTTTTAAGTTTGTGCTCTTTCAATGATTTTAAGAATTTCTTTATAGATTATAATTTTTGTGTAATAAGTCCATTGTTATATACGCGTTTGCTGATTGATTTAGAGTTTATTGCAGACAAGGAATTTGACAATCCTAGCTTATATGGAAAATTGTATGAACTAGCAGTTAAATCAGAATTTGTTCAGTATAAGAAATATGATATTTATCATGAGTCATGTAAATTTAAGTCTGCAGTATCAGAGATTGATTTATGTGCTCAAGGGTTATTACTGGAGGCTACAATAAAACATAAAAAGAGAAGAGAGTTTTTCGTTAACGATGTATTAGTTGATCGTGAATTAATACGTGTACTAACTGATGAGTGTGGCATATGGAAATTTAATGAAACTTTTTATAGAATCGGTTATCCAAAAGCGTTGCTGATGATTTCTAATGGTACAATCTTTAATTTGCAAGCTACTAAAGTCATTACTCAGGACTAACTAAACAGGAAACGATCTAGATACAGCTGAAAAAACTGGTGACAGTATATACTTCAACCAGTTTTTTCGATCGATACATATTTGATGATAGTTATGTAGTTCTGCGATTTTTAACAAGCTCTAAAATCACATTCGCTTCCTTCAGTTGGAGTAGAAATGCAAGACCCAAATAGACAGACACGCCTATCATAGCAGGAATCCCAACCAATATAAGCCGCATCAGTAGACTATCACTGGTTAGTACAGCTGCCAGGTTCTCCTGTACAAAAAAGACCACCACACCCATCATAAGTGCAGCCAATGTCATCTTGCAGAGTGCGAAGACCAGATCGCCCGTTGCAAGCCTCTTACCCAGCATTTTGTAAGCAGCAGGAACCAGCACTAGAAGCGTCACCAAAAGCGAGGCAGCGGAAGCGAGCCCTAAACCCGCTACCCCCATCCTGTCTATTAAAAGCGAGCAGAGCGTAAAGGTCGTCGTAATGCTTAGAAATCCGGAAAGAAATAGAACCTTCCCTCGCTTTTTCGCATAAAACGCTCTGAAAAGAACGTTTTGCACCCCATATCCCACCATGCCAAGAGCCATATAGAACAACGCTGACGCCGTGAGTCGCGTCGACTCTGCTGTAAACCCCCCGTGTTCATAAAGCAAGCGAACCAGAGGTGTTGCTAACAACATGAGTCCCACCGTCATGGGAATGAGGAGAAATAGCAACGTCCTCGTTGTTTCGCGCACAATATCACAAAGTGCACCATGCTCGCCTGTCGCAGACAAACGACTCATCTCGGGGAAAATTACATTTGTCACTGAGAGCACAAAAATCCCAGCAATCACTAAAAATAGTCCGTTTGCAAAGTTTAGGCTGGATGTACCACCGGAAAATCTAGATGCAAACCAAAAGGAGATAATCCACATATTAAATGGCCAAATCCATGTACTTACCATGGCAGGCGGCAGGAGTTTGAAAATCTTGCCGAGATCCGGATGCCAAAGACGAGGATAGTATCGATATCCCTTCTTTACTAAGCTCGGTATTAGCATAGCTGCTTGCGCCACCCAACCGATAAGAAGAGCTAAAGCTGCACCATAGACTCCAAAATAGCTGGCAAGGAAGAGGTAATATACAATCATAATCCCATTTGACACTATGCTCATTGCCGCAGGAATGTTGAACTCACCAAATGAGTTTAAAACTCCCACCATCGAAAATGAAAGGCCTGTGAAGAAAATCGAGGGGAAAACAATTTGTAGAAGTCTTGCGGCGAGCACAGCCGTCTGCGGGTCGAAGTTTGCGATTAGAGCAATCAGGCTAGATGAAAACGCTATGCTGATTACAGTTAAGCTTGCGGTCGCAAGACCAACAACAGTAAAAAAACTTCCCGAAAGCCGATAGGCTTCCTCCTTACCATCCCGCTCTAATACCTCATTAAAAACAGGAATAAAGCCAGCTGTAACAGCTGAAGCAAACACCGCATCAAAAAAAAGGCGCGGCAATAGACTAGCAGCAGCTAGGGCATCTGCCTCAAGACCAGTACCAAAGGTCTGTGCCATCAAAAGATCCCTGCCCTGACCTAAAATCTTGCTCATAAGCGTGATGAGTATAACAAAGCTCACGACCTTGAGCCTCTTATGATGTCGGTTTGACATGAGATGTCCTTTCTTGCCAAGCCATAATATACTGAATTTCAACATGGCTCTCTATAGCATGACTTATATTATACAACCAGAGATACAAATATGAAACCCCGGAGACAGAAAACGAAAAAACGACTACCCATTTGTTGAGTAGCCGTTTCAGGCGTGTTTCAAATACATGCTGATTTAGCAAACACGAGCGTCATCCCGGGCTTGACCCGGGCTCCCCTAAACATAGCCAATCTCAGGGGATTGCGGGTCAAGCCCGCAATGACGGACTAATGAGATTTGTCTGCTGCTTCTGAAACACGCCCCGTTTCAATTAATTTTACATAGTTACAGTCTTTCTGCCTCTTCTCGAAAAATCTCTACCCACCTAGCGGCATTACGCGGATTATTGCCTAATGTATTATTATCCTTCATAATTATTTCAAGTGCACTGTTTTTTGAACAAGCCAGTGCCTTTTTTATTTCATCACGGGCCGCATCTTCATTTAGTTGCGGAAGAGCTAGGTATGCGGGGTTGGGTTTGATAGAAACTATATATCGATTGCCTAAATATTCCTCAACTTTATCCCAGTTTGCCCAAGGTGAAACAGAAACCCGGCGCAAACGCGGTAAGTGCTTGACGTATTTCCAGCGCATGTCAAACCCCTCACAACAGCCATAACAGTTTAAGCCGAAACGCTCAGCAATCCGTTTGTGGTAAGGAAAAATGAACTCGTTATACATTTCAGGACTAACCATAACCGTCTCCTGGCTTTCCACAAATCCCCACATATCCATAGTAGTAATTTTTTCAGCAGATGTGGCAGGCAACTCGTCTGTAAACCCAAAACCGCCGGAAGCTACATAAGTGCCACCAGTGTTCGAAGCCAAATATCCGTTTTCCTCAAAAAAATCCAACCGACTCAGAATACCTTCACTCAACAGCTCCATCATTCTATGTACATAGTCCGGCTCGTCAATCAGATCGCATATGAAATCCTCTAAACCGCGCAAGTTAATGTAGTCCCAAGTCATGCCCATTGTCCACCACCACGAGGTTTTGCGACGGACGGTTAGCAAGCCGTCAAACACCTCTTTGGCTAGTTCCAGCACATCATCTGATTCCTTTTGGTCTATCATAATTTTGGGATACTGCACTTTTTTAAAATCGGTTTCATAATCTTCAATCGCAGGTTTAACTTTATACGCGCCACCATATTGGACGCCTTCTTTGTCCAGCACTACGCCCCATCCTGTATCAGTAAACGAATAGGGTATGTCAAAATACGGCTCTATAACCTTATCGTCTTTTAGTACTTCATGCCAATAAATCTGCTTTTTCAAAAACATTTCCCAAACGCGGGCCATGGGTGTACGGCACGTAAGGGTATCCGCTGGTATGCATTCATTCCATCCGTTCTCTGGATCGATGAACACAAGGGGCTTTGTGGTCTTTAAATCATTGTGCTTCGTCCAAAGTTTCGCTTTTTCTGATTGGATGGGCAGTGCCGCAATCTCGGCCACTCGCTTGGCAAGTTCCCGAAGTTTGTTTACTTCGTCTACTTCGAATAGAAGCGAATCATTCATAGCCTTAATATCCGGAAGACCTGCCGCAGTTTGAAGTGTTGCAGGATCCACTTTTTCACGTTTCATAGAAGTTGCTCCTCCCTGTAATTTGAGACAGGTCAGTCATTCGGCCAAATGCCTTAAGTACTAAGTGTAGCATATTGCATGATAATCTCCTGGGTACATTCAGACGCTTCCATTTCACCTTGCACACCACCACCTGCCAGCACAATAACACGGTCGCTCATCGATAGCAATTCCGGCAGTTCAGAAGATATCATAATGATAGCAATACCCTGCTTGACCAGTTCCATCATGATTTTATAAATCTCATATTTCGCGCCGACATCTACGCCCCTTGTTGGTTCGTCCAAAATCAGTACCTTTGGACGGCGCATGAGCCACTTTGCAAGCACAACCTTTTGCTGGTTACCCCCTGATAATTGTTGCACTAGAGTGTTGATGGAAGGAGCTTTTATTTTTACCTTTTCGAAATATTCCTTTGTATGCTCACGTTCCTGCTTGCTGCTTAACATGCCAGATTTAGATACCGCTTTCAAGGATGCCAGTGTGGTATTTTCCTTGATACTCAGCATCGCTACTGTGCCATCCGCTTTTCGGTCTTCAGTCAAAAGTGCTATGCCATTGGAAATAGCATCTGCCGGCTTATTGATATTAACACGAAGCCCATCTATGAAAACTTCACCAGCTGCTTTTTTTGTTTTTCCAAACAGCGCGTTCACTGACTCACTTCGTCCCGCGCCTACAAGTCCAGCTATGCCTAGTATTTCGCCCTTTCGAACTTGAAATGAAATATCTTCCACTATGAGTTTGTTCGCTGTATATGGATGGGGAACACTTAAGTTTTTAACTTCAAAGGCAACGTCGCCGATATCCACTATTTCCTTAGGGTAATACGAAGTGATTTCGCGACCAACCATGTCCATAACAACTCGATTTCTATCTACATCCACAATATTGTTGGATGATATGGTCTTTCCGTCTCGCAGAACAGTTATGCAATCGGCGTTATCAAACACTTCGTCCAATTTATGCGAAATAAGGATAATACACATTCCCTGTTCCTTTAGCTTGTGCAGGATGCGAAACAGGTTATCGCTTTCATTTAGCGTGAGGGGCGACGTTGGTTCATCCAGCACCAGAATACATGGATTTTTTGACAAGGCTCGGGCAATGGAGATCAGCTGTTGCTGGCTGGCACTTAAATTGCGTAATTCCTCGCTCGGGCTAATGTCAAGCCCCACCATCTCTAAATACTTCATCGCTTCGTTGTTCATTGAGGCCCAATCTATGAGGCCTCCCTTTTTGAACCAGCGTCCCAAAAACAAATTCTCCGCCACACTAACATCCAGATGCATACTGATTTCTTGATATATCATAGCGATACCTGTTTTTTCACTTTGGGCAGCATTACTGAAAACACATTTTTGCCCGTTAATATAAATTTCTCCTGAATAACTCGAATGTGGATATGAGCCGGAAAGGATTTTCATAAGCGTAGACTTACCTGCCCCGTTTTCCCCGCACAAAGCCAGAATCTCGCCCGTATACGCTTCGAAACTTACATTGTCCAGTGCGATGACACCAGGAAATTTTTTCGTTATGTTGCGCATTTCCAAAATCTTATTCATGGCCTCACCCTTTTGCAGTATTCCTGCTAATCCCCCAATTAAGCGGCTTTAGCGGCACTCATAAACTTGCGTCGATATGTATCTATTCCAACGGCCAATACAATAATAAGGCCAACTGCAATGCGCTGCCAGTAGGGATCGATTCTAAGCATGGTCATCGAAACGGTGAGTGTCTCCATAATAGCGACACCAATCAATGTGCCTATAATGGTACCAGCACCACCATACATACTTGTACCACCGATTACAACAGAAGCGATTACTGTCATTTCCCATCCCATGCCTGCATTCGCCTGAGAGGTGGACAGTCGTGAAGCAATCAAAATACCTGCTGTGCCAGACAAAACCGCCATAATCACATAGCACATTACTTTATAAAACGGAATATTGATGCCTGAAACCCGAGCTGTTTCTTCGTTGCCGCCAATGGCCGTAACACTTCGGCCAAAAACGGTGTGCCTTAGGACAATATGCCCTAAGATAATTATCAGCACTGCGATATAGACCGAAAAAGGTATGCCGAAAACCATTCTTTGGGCAATAGCATTAAAGGCAGGCGGAAACCCAGAATAAGGCCGCCCTCTTGACATAACGTTCACCACGCCGCGAGCCACGTTCATCATACCCAGCGTGACAATAAGTGAAGGTATTTTTAGTTTAGCAATAACCAAGCCATTTACCATACCAGCGGTTGCAGCAGCAGCTAAGCCAAGCAAAATAGCGACAGGAATAGGTAGTTGAAGTACAGCCAGACTATATCCTGTAACCATGCCACCCAAAGCCAACACCGAACCAACAGATAAATCAAGCCCACCACCGATTAACACAAATGTCATACCCACCGCTCCGATTACGGTAATCGATATAGACCTCATCAGGTTTATTGCGTTATCGACTGTAGCAAAAACAGGATTAATAATCGATGTAACAACACATATCAGAATAAGTGGTATCAATATCCCGATTTCCCGAATTGAAAGCACGCGTTTTACAAAGCTCACTAACAAAACACCCCCCTAATTAATTGACGGCGGCAAGATTTAATCTCACGCCGCCGTCAATTGATTACCGTCTCAAGGGTGCAGCAAATAAATGTGGATTGGCAAAGGCGACCACCCCGTCGCTACGCGCCACCCCTCCGTGGGAGGGGAATTATTTGCCGCACCCCGTCTCAAGTGATTAGCACTTTAGGTCTTAATAGGAGTCAACGTTGTCTATAGTAACAACAATAACGCCTGTATCGATAACAGCCTCAGCAGGCGCATCGCCTTGGTGAATTCTATACAGCAATTCAACACCCAGGCGGCCCATTTCAAATGGTCTTTGAACTATAGTAGCATGAATAACGCCTTCACGTATGTACGCAAGCGTGTCGTCCAAGTCGTCGAAACCGACGATTGTGAACTCATCTGCTCTACCTTGTTCAGATACAACCATACCAGCAGCCAGAGCGTCAGTGGCACTTGCGCCGAAGAATGCGTCCATCTCCGGATAAGTCAACAGCAACGTTTGGGCACTTTCGGTTCCACGCAGCAGGTCGGCATAGGCTGCCTCTACAGCAAGTATGGTCATGTCAGGATAGTTTGCTATGGCCGATCTAAAACCATCAATACGCTCGTTTAGGTTTGGAGCCGCAATGGCACCAGTTATAATACCAATATTTGCATTTCCGCCAGTGGCTTCAATCATTGCTCTGCCTGCTTCGTAGCCTGCTGCATAATTGGATGTGCCTGCGTAGAAATTACGATTCGAATCTGGCGCATCACTGTCGATCAACACGACAGGTATGCCTGCTTCAACAGCCCTGTTGATAACTGGTACAAAGGCATCTGGATCAAGAGCCATGGTGATTATGCCATCAGCTTGTTGAGCAATGGCTGTCTCAAACATGTTTATTTGCGCGTTGATGTCAAGTTCCGATGGGCCTACATATTGGGTTTCGACACCGAATTGGGCGTTGCCATATAGCATGCCATCTTCAACTTCAACCCAATACGGATGCCCTACTAAGGGTGAAACCAGTACAAACTGCAACGTTTCTCCAGTGTCGGCTGTCCCAGAATCGTCACCTGCTCCAGAATCGTCTGCTATTCTAGAATCGTCGGTTACTCCAGAATCGTCTGCTACTCCAGCATTGCTAGCTCCTCCACAGGCAGCTATGATCATGGAGAAAACGAGCAACATAGAAATCAATAGTAATTTCTTTTTCATTGTGAAATTGCTCCTTTCGCGATTTTTCGCTTTTATTTTTATGTACTTGTGCACATTTATAAATATAAGCTTATCGTAACCATTTTGTCAAGCAGGTTTCAATGGATATATCAGGTTAAGCATAACCATAGATTGTGCACATTTTTATGTCTGGTTATTTTTTTGCATTCAAAATATTCATATGGAAGCGGATAAAAACCCCATAAGCAGGGAAATTCGAGCCCTAGCTTATGGGGTTTTCAAGATTGTAATTACAAAATCAAATAAACTCTGTATTAAGCGTGAATCATTCGAGCCCTGGACCTGTCGTACTACTGGCACGAATCGAACGAACTTCATCTCTAATCAAAGAACGATCTATAGAAATTACGAACAAGCGATTAATAATATCTGGGGTAGCGTCTGCCGGAGTATGAGTATTTACAACAATTTCTAAAACATCGTCATAATACAAATCATAGCCACCAATATCGAAGTTGCCATTACTGCTCCCTGTAGCCGAAACGAGGATAATTGCGCGGTCATTAAAATAGTTGTCGTGCTTACCCAATAAGAATCCGTCATAATTTGTCTCGCCTGTATCCATTTGTCCCAGTACAAACCAATGACGGTATCGATCATTAAAGTTACGCAATTCAGTTCCTGACTGAATAAGTATGGGCTCTAGTGACTCACTGTGCAAGATATTAGTAGTGTGAACAACTTCGAAGTTCTCCCGCTGTTGCTCCTGGCCCCTGATTCTATCAGCTATTCTATTCACAAGTATGCTAGCATCAGAGGATGCATCAATCAAAAGCATTTGATAATTATCTGGCTCGTCATCCACTGTAGCCATATGTGCTTCTACATTTATAGCATAGAAATAATCATACTCAGGTACATTAACTAATTCAACCTTATGTAATAATAAACCAGTAGCATCGTTAGGGGCTAAAGGAGCAGCCCAGTATGAAAAACCATCTGTATCAACAACCCAGTAATTACCTATGGGCATATCCCTGCTGATCCATTCATCCATTGAAATAACTTCTGAGTTAAGGGTTGTCATATAAATATCAGGAAGCCGAATATCATCATCAAGAACGCCAACTGGACTCCTTGTAGATACAAACTCAACGCCATTTTCATCCCGTGTGCCTCTTAAGTCTTCTGGAGCAGGGAAATACAACTTCTGCCCACCCATTGTCCAATTCCAATGATGGCGAAAACCTTCAGGCGAGCTTCCCATATTACCATTGAATCGTGTCCAAGTGCTAACGTCATCCATTGATGCACCGTCAATAATTGAGACTGCTTGATTATTCTCTGCGCCATTTTTATTGCCCGCACCTTCGCCTATTTCCATATACTCAGATAGCCGAATGCGGACAATCAAGGGTTCTGAACCCCAGTTTTCCACATAAACATCCCGGTAGTCCTTGCCTTCTTCAAAATCGTTATGTAGGGTTCCACCTGGTGTTTCTTCTTGTGGCTCTGTCCCTGCCCCTGCACCAAAAAAATTGTTAATAATTGATGCACTAAAATTGGTCCACGCAAATGTTCCTGCAATCAGCAACAAACCAACTGAAGCTGCTGCGATGGACGCGTGCAATTTTCTTTTCACTTCTAATACCCTCCCCAAATTCTTAATAAATTTTTAAAAAAACCTGCTAGTTTCAGGCAATTGTTGCCCTACGTTGTTTAATGTCATTTGGCTCTATTGTCTACTCAGCATTCAAAGCATTCAAAGCATTCAAAGCATTCAAAGCATTCAAAGCATTCAAATGACATTGTGCTGAATAGGAGAACTGGCAGGACAGTTTTTACCCTCAACTGAATATATTTCAACAGGACTATTTTATCACATTTTGCGGAATTTTGCAAGACTTATGTAATCATTTTTATTTTTAGTGAGTCTGGTGAGTGTATCGAGAGAATGATGAATGTATTTAGCGAAATAACGCATGATATGAATATTTGCCTGAATTAACATCTAAAAAGAGCTTACTTGATGCTTGAAACGGAAAGATTTTTTGTACTTTACAGAATCATTGACAAAAATTCATACCACGATTACACTTTAGACATTCGGAAAAATAAACTAGCCAAGACAACGGTCTTTTTGGCTTGACCAGTTATTTTTGTCCGAATGCCATAGTAAATAACAAATTACAATAAATGGAGCACAAATTTATGAAAACGATCCTATGTTATGGTGATTCTAACACATATGGCACCAGAGCTACTGGTGGAAGGTTTCTAAGGGATGAACGGTGGACGGGTATCCTTCAAAAAATGATGAAAGATGAATATTATGTGATTGAAGAGGGATGCCCAGGCCGAACAACAGTATGGGAAGACCCTATCGAAGAGGGTAAAAGTGGTAAACACTATCTGCTCCCCTGCCTAATCAGCCATAGCCCCATCGACCTAGTCATTATCATGCTGGGAACAAACGATTTAAAAAACAGATTTTCCCTTTCTCCTACAGATGTGCAATGGGGTATGGAAAATCTAATTCACAAGATTAAGAAAAGTGCCTGCGGCCCAAACGGACAAGTACCAGAGATATTGCTGGTCTGTCCGATTCAGATTGGCGTTTTGAGTAATTTAAGCCAGATACTGATTGGCGCAGAAGAAAAATGCCGTCAATTGCCAAAACTGTATAAACAGCTAGCTGAGCGTGAGAGTATACATTATTTAAACGCAGGTGAATATGCTGCGCCCGATGAGGCAGATGGTCTGCATATTGAAAAGACAGGACATAAAAACCTTGCAAAAGCTCTTTGCGAGAAAATACTGTCAATTTACGGAGGAGCCCCTCCATGCCTTTAGATGGAATCACAATATCCGCAATAGCCCATGAACTGCGTGAAAAACTATTAAGCGGCAGAATAGATAAAATATACCAGCCTGAAGGCGACGAGATAATTCTACAGATACGTGCAAAAGGCTCAAATCATAAGCTATTGATGTCTGCAGGGAATGCACAGCCACGTATTCATCTGACCAAAATCGGCAAAGAAAACCCTCTAAAACCCCCACAATTCTGTATGGTGCTTCGCAAGCACTTAACCGGAAGCAAAATTTTAAACATTGTGCAACCCGCTTTTGAGCGAATTATCGAAATGCATCTAGAATCTATGAACGAAATGGGCGATTTGTCCCCTAAACGTCTGAGCATAGAAATTATGGGCAAGCACAGCAATATTATCCTAATAGATGAGAACAACATGGTTCTGGATTCTGCAAAACATATATCCTATGACAAAAGCTCTGTACGCCGTATAATACCAGGTGTAGAATTTACTCCTCCACCAGGGGGCAAGCAAAATCCACTTGAAACTGATAAAGAAGGCTTCAATATGGCTTTATCTGCTTCTCCCAACGAAAAAATACAAACATCCTTATTCAGGGCATACAATGGCTTAAGTCCGGTTATGTCGCGTGAGCTCTGCGAGCGTGCCGACCTTTCGCCCGATTCAATAGTCTCGCAGTTGAATAATGAGCAAATAGAGAGCTTATTTCAAGCGTTCTCACATTGCATGGAAGCTGTCCAATCATGTGAATACGAAAATGCAATATATTCGGATTCTGGCATACCTATAGACTTCAGCAGCATCGCAATAACACAGTACAAAGGATTCAGTACAGCAAGTTTTGACTCTCCATCCGAAATGACAGAAGTATTCTGTCTTGAACGTGATACTGCCTATAGGATAAAACAAAAAACTGCCGATTTACGCAAATTGATCAAACAGAACATAGAACGCTGTACAAAAAAATCCGATAAATATAAACATACATTGGATGAAATAAAAGATAGGGAAGACGACAGGATAAAAGGTGAATTGCTAACAGCATATATACACACAGCAAAAAAAGGCATGACAACCTTGTCGGTCTCCAATTACTATGAAGTGGAGGCTCCGGAGATCACAATATCAATGGATCCAAACCTAAGCCCTTCTGAAAATGCGCAGGTCTATTTTAAAAGATATAACAAAGCAAAGCGTTCATTTATAGCCCTGCAGGATCAGATAAAACAAAATGATGAAGACTTAGAATATCTATCAAGCGTACAAAATTCTATTGACTCAGTTTCTAACGAAAGTGACATCGCCGATATTCGTGATGAATTGGCTGAAACTGGCTTCATTAAGAAGCGTTCATCCAACAGCAAAAAGAGGGCAAAAAAGTCGAAGCCTATAAAATATATTTCTTCAGACGGATATGATATGTACGTGGGAAAAAACAATAAGCAAAATGATGAATTGACACTCCGTTTCGCTGCTTCAAATGATATATGGTTTCATACTAAAAACATACCTGGCTCACATGTAATAGTAAAATCCAAAGAGGCAACTGTTTCAGATATTGCTATTAAGGAGGCAGCATTGATAGCAGCATACTATAGTAAAGCCAGACAGTCGTCTCAAGTTCCGGTCGATTACACTTCTAGAAAAAACGTAAAAAAACCAAGCGGTGCAAAACCTGGAATGGTTATATACGACAACTATAATACAGTTTATGTTACACCTCAAGACGATTTGATTCAACAAATCAGGCTATCAGAAAACTTCGAATTATAGGCAGCTACAATAGCAATCGTAAATCGCGCTGTGCAAGAGGCCAATTTGCAAAGGCGACAGGCTGAGGTTTGCGATGGGGATGCCTGTCTTGTTTGAGCCCGAAGGGCGAGTTTGACAGGCATTCACAGCGCATTCTCAGCCTGTCGCTGATCCCAAGCTTGAATAGTTACTATCTTTGTCTCTGCCCATAATAAAAAGGCTAGAAATCGCTTAGTGCCATTTCTAGCCTTTTCTTTATGGAGTGTTCACTATGTATGTAGGAAAAAACAGTAGGCAAAATGATAAATTGACACTCCGTTCCGCCGCTTTAGACAGTTCAACGTATTAGACAATCAGAAAACTTCGAATTGTAAGCATTTACAATTGCATTCATAAACTGACTGTTAGATGGCTTAGTTATAATGCATTCTTTTATTAAATGCGCAAAATATTCGTTTCTTCCATTTTCCCAAGCCAAAGCTAATGCATTGCGGATCGAGCGTTCAACCCGTGCAGGTGTTGAATTCCATTTTTTCGCTATAAAGGGATACAACGCCTTAGTAATATTATCTTTCATAGATTGGTCCTCAATGAGTGCGGATACACCCGTTATTATATAATGGTATCCCTTGAGGTGCGAAGCGATAGGAACACTATTAAGCTGCTTAACAGTGAACTCTAAAACACTGGTCGATTCTTTAACATTGTACGCATTGTGCGGGGGCAGACGCTTTAGAAAATAAACCTCTTTTATTTCACGTGCCACCATATCTAAGTTTATTGGTTTAACAATAAAATAATCTACAGAAGACTGCAATGTCTCCATTATTTTCTGTTGATTTGCAGATTCCATAGTAATTATGAGAATTGGCTTGTTGGGAAGATTAGCCATCAATGGCTCAAGTATCTTTACATCCTCACTATCAGCATTTATAAATACCAAATCTGTTCTTCGGTTTTTCAAGAGCGAGCGATATGCACTTGAAACACTATCAGTGGCAGCAACAATATTAAAAGTTCTATCTAGTGCTATTGCATTTTTAATATCTAAACAAGTTTGAGAATCTTTTTCTGAAATTACAATAGATATTTTTCGGTAGTCCATATTTTCCCCCTAGAAAAGTATATCAGCATCATTGTATACCAATGCAATGCTCTTGTACAACATTTATCGACAATTTCATGTTTTTTATTTATACCTTTAATAAATCGGGGGTAAAAAAACAGAGGGATAGCTTTTGAGCCGTCCCTCTGCTTAATACAAGGTGTCTGAGCGTCCCGTTCTATCTCAATGATGTTAGGTATTTGGAAAAACGACAAAGCGGACACTCAGCGACGTACCTAAATTAAGGCACTAATATTGCTGTTCAACATTGCTTTCCTGTCGTAGCATGTTTTCAATAAATATACCATATCCTTTTGTTGGATCCTGTACGAAAACATGTGTAACAGCACCGATTACTTTTCCATTCTGAATAATAGGGCTACCACTCATGCCCTGAACAATCCCATTCGTTTTACGCAATAAAGCCGGATCGGTGATCCGCAAAACCATACCTTTTGTTTCATCATTAGAAAAGCGGTTTACACTCTCAATAAAAACATCATATTGGTTAATCTCCGAGTCTACGTTAGAAAAAATAACAGCTGGACCTTCCCTCACCTGACTCTGCAAACCAACAGGCATCTTTTCACGGGCTATCCTATTTCTACCCAATAAATCCATGGTACCATAAATTCCATAAGGTGTATTTATGCTTATTTGGCCTAAGGTAGCATTTGAATGCAATTCCCCCACTAATTCACCAGGAGCACCTCTGCCACCTTTCTTTATATCGGTTATCCGTGCTTCCATTATGGAACCATCTCTAACCGTCATGAGCTTTTTAGTATCGACATCCAGTATACCATGGCCTAGGGCCCCAAACTTGTTATTACTGGGATTAAAATACGTAATAGTACCAATACCCCGAGTAGCATCCCTTACCCATACACCAATCTTTTTTTGGTTGTCCGTAATGCTCTTAACTGGCGATACCGTGGTCGTCAAAAGTTCATTATCTCGTCTTATTTTCAGTTCCAAGTCGGAATCGCTGTTTTCAACTACTTTTATTAGATCCCTCTTGCTATTAAGTGTCGCGCCGTTCACATTCAGTATTAAATCCCCAGATTCTAGCTTGCCTTCAGCAGGATTATGGGTATTGCCGTCTTCAGACTTTATTTGGCCTGTCCCTAAAACCATTACACCATCAGTGTTAATCTCTACCCCTACAGTTAGCCCGCATGGTATTATCTCTAATTCTGGCATTATATCCAGAACTACCCTTTTGATTGGCACACCAAAAGCGTTTAGGGTCATTTGTGCCCTGCCTGTTTCCGATGACTTTATAGTTAGTGTATCATTTAACGCTACGCTAATATTTTCGTCTACGGCTACATTGTTTACTTTTAGCGCGGTAACAGTGTCAGGTTCTATAGTAGCCGTGAACGGGCTGTTAAAAGTTAGTTTATGCTCAATATTTTCGGTTAATTTTATTTCATTTGGGAAATCAATAATATTGTGGATAAAATACAACAATAAAACACATATACTAAACATACCAAGAAACGGTATGAAGCTTTTTAACTTAGGCTTCACGTAATTGATCACATCCTGTTCCTGAAAAATGCAGGCCACCATTGTGTGGGCGCACCTATGGCACGCAGACACACTCGCGCCAGTATATAACTTAACCTTTTTTTCAGGATCCTATACCGACCGTGAAGTG
>Ga0123355_10008010_pt1 | contig 15930 bp, 14 predicted proteins | sample TergutEmb28metaG_3_FD_89872 | JGI IMG/M metagenome (GOLD analysis project Ga0123355, IMG submission 89872) | Embiratermes neotenicus P1 segment gut microbial communities from Petit-Saut dam, French Guiana - Emb289 P1 | ecosystem: Host-associated > Arthropoda: Insects > Digestive system > Gut ...
AACGGTGAGCGAGGGGCAAGCTATGACGTGCCGAAAACATGGATTAAAATTCAGCCGCCCCGAATTTTATCAGAATCAACGCTTGAGAAAATGAGGGAACGTGGCAAGCAAGCGTATACGTCCAATTTAAGCCGAGAATCACAGTAACAAGTCCGACTCAGGCAACTTCAAAGGGTGGGGGGGTATGTATACCTACTGCCCCCCCTCACGATAATTCGAAAACACGACACTATACTGGGCAAAAGCGCATAGAAATAGATTGACGGACTTTTTATGCTCACAGCGAAACAACCCCCTCTGCGGCAACAGAGAGGGTTAAGGGGTAAAATATGCGGAAATAATGTGCATTCATTTTACTGAAAGTTGAGGGCGGTTGTCAATGATGAATCAAAAAGAAGTTGTACGGTGGCTGAGTAGGGGTGAAAATATAGTTACCGAAATCGAAACATTGGAAAATGAAAAACAGGCGGCGTTAGACTTTGCAACCAAAATGACAAAAAGCAACAATGACAGGGTCTCAAGTAGTAGGGGGCGTGGCAATGAATCCGCTTTGATAAGCGTTGCGGACTACAGCGGATTGATAGATAAGCAAATCGCCAAGCTTTGCGACTTACGCAATGAAATATCCACAGTAATCTACATGGTAGATGAAAGCGTATTAAGGCAATTGCTTATAAATCGATATATTTGTATGTTGACATGGGAGATGGTAGCAGAGACAATGAACTACAGCTATTTCCACGTTCACGGCAGGCTTGCGCCGAAAGCATATAGAGCGGTGAGTGAGATCCTGAGTACATATGAAAAATAGCCCCGAAATGTCGGAAAAAGTCACACATAAAAAAGGCGGACCACCATCACGGCGGTCTGCTTTGCTCTTTCCCCGACCATTCCCCGAATGCTCCCCGAATGATTCCTGACTGAATATGCAATCATCTGCTATCAAGTGATATCCGTTGTTATCAATACAGGACAGCACTTTGGCGGGTGTGCCCCTTCCCGCATTTCTTTTGACCCAAAGGGTGCGTAGCAGCACAGTCTCTACTTCAAAGTGCTATCCATGCCGTTATTATAGCATAAACAGTCTTTTCTTGCATTAATCGGAGAAATGCAAACATAAAGCAATGATATGTGAGCTCATATGACCTATCACAGTGAAGATATCAATGGCTTTTCGGTGGCTTTTTTGTTTTTCAAAATCTTGATAAAAGTCATAGTTTGCAATGCTTACAACCGTCTTTTTGGTGTCGTTTTACTGTTCCGCTACTGTTTCACTCGCCACACGAGAACGCTTATACTGTAACGGCTAGAACTGTTCCGATTTATGTGCCTTTACTGTAGCGCACACGTTGCCGTCATCTGCAGTAACGCTTACAGTGAATTTTATCTCGTCTATAGCAACAACCTCATCAAAAAACACCGTGTCTATCAGATGTGGCTCAACTTCGATGCAGTAGCCCATTCTGTTCTCGTCAGTTTCGAGCTCGTCCACACTATATGGCGTGCCAACGATTATACCCCGCTCTTTTGTGGTTATTGAAAGGGTTTTGCCGGTGTACATCGCATCGTCTAATCTTCTATATACTTCTGCTTCTGTCATGTTTACTACCTCTTTCGACAGAAGCCTCTTGTCAAGGTCGAAATCGAGACCAAACGCCGCCATATCGTCAGGGTAATGCGTTTCAAGGGTATTCTTTAAAGAGGTCAGACTCTCGTAGAAAGCCAACAGCCTACCTTGTGAAAAGCTGTCATCTGATTCTATTTCGTCAACATCACGCAGTATTCGCTCTACCCAGTCCTTTATCAAGCCCTTATCCATCATGCTTGCCCCTCTGCTTACTTGTACACATCGCCACGATTGCCAGCATTTAAAACTTTTACAGTCAAGATATCCTCGTGAATAGAATAAATAATTCTATAATCGCCAAGCCTTAGCCTGTACTCGTCTTTTTTGCCTGCAAGTGATTTTATGTTGCCCTCATGCGGAAGCTTGTATATCGCCTTTAAAATCCGCTCTTGCTGTGTGCGTGGTTGTTTTGCAATGAAACGTAACGCCCTTTTGTCAATAACGATTTTGTACTGACTCATAGTGAAATCCCCAAACTTGCAGCGGCATCTTCTATTGACACAAAATCACCCTTGTCATCACTTGCCATGTAATTGTTGTACAATTGTAAGCAATACGCATCGTCGGCGGCTTCGTCAGCCAGTGCCTTTGCAGATGTAAGCAAAGATATAATACTTGCAAGTTGCCCATCTGTGAAACTGTCAAGAATTGCGTGGCATCGTTCTCTATTACTCATTGATTGCACCCCCATTTAATCGCTCCATGCGCTCGTCTATAGCCTTTACTGCAAAAGCATTAAGGGATTCGCCTTGCGCATCTGCTACGGCTTTAATCGTCTCACGTCTGCCTTTTGGCATCGTAAGCATAATGCGGTCATATTTTTCTTTGACGTATTTAGTGACAGCCTTTTGCTGTGCCTTACTTACCGGCATGATATCACCTGCTTTCAATCGTTGGTATCGGTTCATATTTGAGCCTACTTCTTTACGATATCATTATAACACAAAAGCATATTACTAGCAATAGTGAAAATGCACAATATATTACTAGCAATATTTGTTTAATTTGTCAATAGACATATTACTAGCAATATAGTAGAATATAATCAGAAAGGGCAAGGGAAAGCGGACAAAGTACCGAAAGGGAAATAAGAACGACTACATAAGAGTGGGAACGGATTCGGCGCAGCATAGACGTAAGACGGGCAATGCCACCCACCCCTTGCCGGACACCTTGAGAACTGAATACCGGATGAAGCATAAACCTCGAGCAGAGGGGAAGCGTGGAGTGGACACCACAGCAGAGTCGGAAGTGAAGGAGAGGTATACCGAGTGGATACCGATGGTATACCAAGTAGGAGCAGAGGTTAAGCACTGGTTAAGCGAAAAAAGCGAAGATAAGCCAAACGAGCAACTTGATACGACTGTATACGAACGAATACGAACGAAGTCGAAACGGTTAAGAACCGTCTGCCGGATATAGCCGCCCGGCACTGATGAGACAGGCTACCCGCTCCACAGCGGTCAAACATGTGGCGTGTACCTAAATGCGATACTACGGAAACGGCGTTGCTTATAACGACAAATAAGCCCTACGTGCATGATGGAGAACGTGCATCGGCAAGCCCACCGAACAGGGCGAGAAGGGTGTAAACATTTTAACGCCCTAGCAAAAATAAAACAGGGGGAATACACTATGTCAACAATCGAAATGACCATCACCGCTAAAACCTATAGGGAAATTCAAGCCGAGATAAAGGAATTGGAAGCGCAAGCGGAAACACTCAAGCAGAGAATGATTGCCGAAATGGACACAAGGCAAGTTGAAGAACTGGCTGCGGGTGAGTACACCATTCGCTATAAGCTCATTGAAAGCAGTCGGCTCGACACGGCACGACTAAGGCAAGAAGAATCTGACATATTCGAAGCGTACACCAAGACAACGGTAGGCACACGCTTCAATGTGGCTTAGGGGGTGTGATATGGGATATAATCCGTTATGCCGACGATGCACAGGCTCAATCAGTGCAGAAGAACACTGTCAGCTATGTGGGCGCACTTACGAGTATAGGGATAGCCCCGAAGATGCAAAAGCCGTCAGAACGCCGTTAAATGGCTCAAGCGAGAAAGAGCCTAACGCCTCACCTACCAAAGCAGACGTTAGACCCTAATCAATACCACCGCCGGAGCGGGGAATATATCAAGTTTACACTTTCCCGCTCTGAAAATCAACAACAAAGGAGCAATTAAATTGAAGACTTTAAAAGACAGTCCTTATACGCATACTCTCAACAGTCCTATTATTGAACTGCTTGAGTATATATGTGATTCAGAGGAAATCACATTGATGAATCTTGACGGGAATGGAAGATTTAATGCAGTGGCAATGGTTCTGCATGGCGATGAGAGCGACCATAAAGGGATTTTCTGCAACCCGAACTTACCGCCGTTTGAACAAACATGGGCGATATCACACGAGATTGCACATCATGTTATGGGGCATTTCAGAGATAACAGGATTAAAGATGACCGGCAAGCCTGCGAAGAAGAAGCCCGGTCATTTGCGGCAGCATTCACAGCAATTGCTTTTTATAACCATTATGCGGATATGCAGCAGAGCGAAGTATAAGAGTTCGAGCGGGGGCAAAATCCCGCTCTAAAATTCTCTAAGGGGTCAAACGTGGGGTCAAGCTTATAAATATATGCAAGCAAAGAAGCCTGTAACCATTACGATTACAGACTTTTTGCTTGGTCGGAGTGGTGAGACTCGAACTCACGGCCTCATGCTCCCAAAGCACGCACGCTACCAACTGCGCCACACCCCGACATTTTCAAACGCCGAAAGACATCATACAACATAAGAAGCAAAGTTTCAAGTATTATTTTTGATTTTTTGATAAATTTTAATTTTTTGATTTCTCAGCGAAAATTCAAGATATCCACCCCCGAACATAATGTTACTATTCATGGGGTATCTTAAAAACTCGCAATGGTTACAGTTGCGAGCACACCACGCCTAGAGCTGTTACAACTTTTCTAGGCAGTAGACGTGCCTTGGCTGTAACCAACCTGTGTTTTTAAGATACCCCGTGAATGGTAACCTTATTATAATGTATACAACGCACTTTAAGCCGAGGGAAATTCGACGTTAGCACACTGTTCACAAAAATTTCTTAAAAATAAGCAAAATTAACCTTGCCATGTGCACGTGATTATGATATCATCTAGCGAATAAATTGGAGGTGAAGTTTTTGAGCGAAGTGTATTTGGTACTTGAAAACGGCTCTGTTTTCAAGGGGAAATCGTTCGGATACGATGGTGAGGCCATCGGCGAATTGGTTTTTTCCACAGGAATGACAGGCTACATGGAAGCATTATCGGACCCGGCATATTATGGACAAATATTATTACAGACATTCCCACTCATTGGAAACTATGGAGTAATCCCCGAAGACTTTGGAACTGGTCCTGCACACTTAAAAGCGTATATTGTTAGAGATTGGTGTCAAGAGCCTTCGAACTTTAGAAACGAAGGAAATCTTGATTCTTTTTTACGCGAAAAGAAAATACCGGGGCTATTTGGAATCGACACAAGGAAGCTGACTCGCGAAATTAGAGAGCACGGAACAATGAATGCTAAAATTTCAAAAAAAGCAGAGCTTAGCGAAAGCGAATGGGCAGAGATTCGCAGCTTCAAGGTAAGCGGAGCAGTCGAGACAGTCGCAGCCACAAGTGCAAAACCCGAAAACAAAAGCGGAAACCCGGGTGCTAAAGTCACAGTTTGGGACTTCGGTGGTGCACGTACAGCAACAAAGTGGCTGGAAGCAAACGGATGCAATGTCTCAGTTAAGCCCTTTAACGCAACAGCCGATGAAGTGCTTGCAGACAAAGCTGACGGCATCGTATTATCCCGAGGACCGGGAGACCCTGCTGAAAATACGAAGATAGTTGAGCAAATCAGCAAGCTGCTTGACAAGAATGTGCCGATTTTAGGCATCGGACTTGGTCACCAGCTCTTAGCGCTTGCAGCCGGAGCCAAAACCGAGAAGCTTAATTTCGGACACAGAGGCAACAACCAAGCAGTAAGAGAAGTAAATACCACACGTGCGTTCGTATCGACTCAGAATCATGGCTACATAGTAAAAGCAGATTCCTTGCCCGAATGTGCGACAATGAGCCATATAAATGTTAACGATGGAAGCTGTGAAGGAATCGAATACAATTGCATGCCTGCGTTTTCGATACAATTTGCACCTGACGAGATAATATTCAACAAATTCAAATCAATGATGGAAGGAGGATGCCAATAATGCCGCTAAATAAAGATATTAAGAAAATAGTCGTTATAGGATCGGGTCCTATAATCATAGGACAAGCAGCAGAATTCGACTATGCAGGAACTCAAGCCTGCCGTGCCCTGCGTGAGGAAGGTATAGAGATCGTCTTGGTAAACTCCAATCCTGCGACGATTATGACCGACAACCAAATGGCGGACAAGATATACATTGAACCGCTGACCATACCTGTACTCGAAAGAATAATCAAAAAAGAAAAGCCCGACAGCCTACTATCTACACTTGGCGGACAAATGGGACTTACACTGTCTATGCAACTGGCAAAATCAGGCTTTTTAGAAAAGCATAATGTCAGACTGCTCGGTGCCAACCCTGTGACTATCGACAAGGCAGAAGACAGACAGCTCTTTAAAGATGAAATGATCAAAATCGGTCAGCCTGTCATCCCTTCCAAAGTCGTAACAAAAGTAGAAGATGCACACAAGTTTGTAAATGAAGTTATAGGCTTCCCATGTGTCATTCGTCCGGCGTTTACACTTGGCGGAACAGGTGGCGGTATCGTGTATGGTCCGGAAGAACTCACAGAAGTTGCCGGAAACGGAATCCGCTTGTCACCGATAGGACAAATCCTGGTCGAGCAATCCATCGCAGGATGGAAAGAAGTCGAATTTGAAATCATGCGTGACACGCACAACAATGCAATCGCAGTCTGTTCGATGGAAAATATAGACCCTGTAGGCGTTCACACAGGCGACAGTATAGTAGTTGCTCCTGCGGTAACTCTTGCAGATGTAGAATATCAAATGCTGCGTAAGGCAAGTCTTGATATCGTGTGCTCTCTCGGAGTTGAGGGCGGATGTAATGTGCAGCTTGCTCTTAATCCCGACAGCTTTGAATATGCAGTAATCGAAGTAAACCCAAGGGTTTCACGTTCATCAGCGCTCGCTTCTAAAGCAACAGGCTATCCGATAGCTAGAGTTGCAACAAAAGTTGCGATAGGCTACACACTTGACGAAATCAAAAATGCCGTCACAGGTAAGAGAACCAGCGCATGCTTCGAACCTTCACTTGACTATGTAGTAGTTAAGTTCCCGAAATTCCCATTTGACAAATTCGTATATGCCAAGCGCACACTAGGCACACAAATGAAAGCCACAGGCGAAGTTATGGCGATAGGCACGACTTTCGAAGAAGCGATCATGAAAGCTGCCAGAGGCGCAGAACTTGGCAAAGACTGCCTCATTGACAAGCACATAGAGCTTCTTGATACTGAGACCATCAGAAAGAGACTTGGCGAGAGTACAGACGAGCGTTTGTTCGTTGTGTATGAAGCACTGCGCCGTGGCATCACAGTTGATGAAATATATGCAATCAACAAGATTGATGAGTGGTTCTTGTGCAAGTTAAGAAACCTCGTAGAAATGGAGCAAACTCTCAGCAAAGGCACTCTTGACGAAGATATATACTACAAGGCAAAGCGCATGGGCTGGCCTGACAATGTGATTGAGCGCCTTTCAGGTAAGAAAGTCCAAAATCCGCTTGCCCCGGTCTACAAAATGGTTGACACATGTGCCGCAGAATTCCAAGCTGAGACACCATATTTCTACTCGACCTTTGACACTGACAATGAAGCACTTGAAATCAAAGCGAAGCAAGTAGCGGCAAGAGGTGAAAAGAAAACAGTTATCGTCTTCGGCTCAGGGCCAATCAGAATCGGTCAAGGTATAGAGTTCGACTACGCATCAGTCCACTGTGTTTGGGCACTCAAGAGCGCAGGCTACGACGTTGTTATCGTTAACAACAACCCCGAAACAGTCTCAACTGACTATGACACAGCGGACAGGCTCTATTTCGATCCGCTCACAGGCGAAGATGTACATAACATCATAAAGACCGAAAACCCATATGCTGTTGTCGTTGCATTCGGCGGACAAACAGCGATTAAACTCACATCATATCTCAAGAAAATCGGCATGAAGATTCTCGGAACACAGCCTGATTCAATAGATGCTGCCGAGGATCGTGAGCGCTTTGATGCACTGCTTGAAGACCTGAATATCCTCAGACCTGAGGGAACTACGGTCATGACAATGGAAGAAGCCGTAAAAGCTGCTGCACAAATCGGTTATCCTGTCTTGATGCGCCCGTCTTACGTCTTGGGCGGACAAAACATGATCATTGCATTCAGCGAAGAAGATATCCGTGAGTACATGGAGATTATCCTCAGACAGAGCATCGAAAATCCAATCCTCATAGACAAGTATCTCATAGGTACTGAGCTTGAAGTTGATGCAATTTGCGATGGCACAGACATCTTGATTCCGGGTATCATGGAGCACATTGAAAGAGCGGGTGTTCACTCAGGTGACTCGATTGCTGTTTATCCTGCTTGGAATGTTAACGATTATCTGTGCGAAAAGATCATCGACCACACCAAGCGCTTGGCGATGGCACTTAAAGTCAGCGGCATTGTCAATATCCAGTATCTTCTAAGCGAAGGCGAGCTATATGTAATCGAAGTTAATCCACGCTCATCTCGCACAGTTCCTTATATAAGCAAGGTAACAGGCGTGCCGATGATAGAGCTTGCATCTCGCTGTATGCTCGGTGAGAAACTCATCGACATGGGATATGGCACAGGCATTGCTAAGCAGCCACCGTATGTAGCAGTCAAAGTTCCTGTGTTCTCATTCGAAAAACTAGGAAATGTTGACACTCAACTCGGTCCGGAAATGAAATCAACCGGCGAGGTGCTGGGTATCGCTTCAACTCGTGAAGAAGCCCTGTACAAAGGAATGCGTGCAGCAGGCTACAAGATGAATAAAAAAGGCGGAATCTTCATCTCTGTTAAGGATCAAGATAAAGCGCAGATGATCCATGTGGCACACAAATTCGCTAAACTCGGATTCAGACTATACGCCACAGGCGGTACAGCCGAAAAGCTAAAGAGCGTAGGGCTTGAAACAGTAGCGGTAGGCAAGATCTACGAGAGCGACGACAATATTCTGCCTCTGATAGAAAACGGAGAAATCAGCTATGTCATATCAACCTCGACCAGAGGTCGTAACCCTGATCTTGACAGCGTAAAAATGAGAAGAAAAGCAGTCGAACGCTCTGTTCCTTGCCTGACTTCCGTAGATACAGCTAACGCAATAGCTGACTGTCTGATGAGTAAATATTGGGATACCACTATCGAGCTTGTCAATATCAACAATATGCGCTCAGGCAAGCGCAAGCTTCAATTTACGAAGATGCAAGCCTGTGGCAACGACTACGTATACTTCAATTGCTTAGATAATAAGCAAATTACCGACCCTGAGAGCCTGAGCATTAAGCTCAGTGACCGTCACTTGGGTATCGGTGGTCACGGTGTCGTTCTGATTGAGCCATCTGATAAAGTAGATGCGAAAATCAGCATCTACAATATGGACGGAACTCCCGGTGGAGTGGGCGGAAACGCACTATGCTGTGTAACGAAATACCTCTATGACGAGGGCATCGTACGCAAGCCGGAAGTACATATCGAGACAGAAGGATTTATTCGCAGAATACAAGTTTCCACAACAGGAAATATCGTCTCAATGATGACTGCGGACATGGGACCGGTTGACTTTAGTCCTGCGAGCATCCCGACCACGATTGACGGTGACAAGATAATAGGTAAGTCCGTTAAGATCGACGGAGACAGCTACAAGATGACTTGCCTTAATATCGGCAACTCCCACGGAGTCATATTCTGTGACGATGTGCATTCGCTTGATGTAGCGGAACTTGGATCGAAGATAGAAAGTGATCCGATCTTCCCCGAAAAAGTCAATGTAGGCTTTGTTCAAATTCTAAACGAAGCATCTTTGTTCATGCGCCAATGGGAGCTTGGAAACGGCGAAACACAGTCATGCGGTACTTGCGCATGCGCCGCCGCAGTTGCTGCTGTCGAAAACGGTTTCTGCCAAAAAGATACAGACATCATGGTTAAGATGCCCGGTGGTGACTTGGTCGTCCGCTATGATGGACAGCGTGTGTTCATGATTGGCACTGCGACCAAGTGTTTCGACGGCGTGATAGAGATATAAGCTGAGGGGAGCTTGATTCCCCTTAAGGTCGAAAAAACACAATCAGGAGGCGGCCATTGTCGGTCGCCTCTGTGTTATGATGCACAATAAAAGGTATAGACATGTGTATGCAAATCATTTACAATAAGGGTCGGTAAAAAATCGACGGACTTAAGCCTATAGTAGCTTCTTTTACCTCAACTTAAGTCAGCATAGGAAGGGTATTTAATGAAAACAAACAATCGCTGGATTATCATTGGAGTCAGTTTTATAGCAAATGTTATTGTCGGTTCAGCCTATGCCTGGAGCGTATTTGCTGCCGCTTTAATTGAAAAGTTTGGCTTTACAGGCCCACAGGTGAGTCTGGCATTTACTCTTTCTCTGGGACTCGTGCCGCTTGCAATGATTTTGGCAGGAAAGCTACATGGGAAAATAGGATTTCGTGCCACAGTATTTATTGGTGGAATTGTCTATGGAGCAAGCTTTGCCTTGGCAGGATTTACGCAGAATATCGCAACGCTGTACCTTACCTATGGCGTATTGGGCGGTCTTGGAATCGGGCTTGTGTACGGAAGCACAGTTCCGAACTCTGTCAAATGGTTTCCTGATAAGCGTGGTCTGGCAGGCGGGATTATTGCCGGAGGATTCGGACTCGGAGCAGTTGCCTTCGCTCCGCTGTTTAGCCACTTTATTGGCTCAATCGGAGTATTACAGACATTTACGGTGTTTGGCATTATACTTGGCATCGTGGTGGTTGCAGCATCTTTGCTTATCGTACCGCCACCTCAAGACTTTGTACCAAAAGGGTGGACACCACCTTCAGCAAGCGACACCGTCGTGAGTGCCGTTGCCACTGCGGATTATTCTGCCATAGAAATGCTAAAGACACCTAAGTTTTATGTTCTATGGCTCATGTACACCCTTGCATGTACCACAGGACTTATGATCATATCTCAAGCCTCGCTTATAGCACAATTAGGACTCGGAGTTACACCCGAGGTGGCAGCTACCGCTGTACTTATGCTTGCTTTGGCAAATACGGGCGGGCGCTTCTTATGGGGTGCAGTTTCTGACCGAATCGGTCGTTACCCTACCCTAATTTTAATGTACATTGTGACAATCGCAATGCTCTTGTTATTGAGCTTCGCTCCGAATTTTGTGACACTCGTTTTGGCACTTATGGGCATTGGGCTGTGCTTCGGCGGATTTTTGGGTGTTTTCCCATCAATTACAGCAGAGCACTTCGGCTCACGTAATTTGGGAATGAATTATGGTATAATGTTTACTGCATTTGGTGTAGCTGCTTTTGTAGGTCCGCAGTTAGCTGCAAGCATAAGAGAGGCAACAGGAAGCTACACCCCTGCATTTATAACCACAGTTGTTATGAGTGCTGTAGCCATAGTAGTTACACTCTTGCTGGTGCACCGCTTTCCAAATAACTAGACCGCTCTTGCCGTATCTTTTTCCGCCTGACTTCGTTGAAAGTCCTTGAAAGGCCAGTGGCATTCCTGCGGTCTTTCGCCTAGCCAGGCAAAAAAATCTACGACAATATCAGTCCAGCTATTTAAAAATCGGCACACTATCCGTCTCACGAAAGAAAGCAGCAGTATAGAATTTTAAAAAGGAATGGTCATTAGATATGATAGACACAAAAAGAAGTGAAAACATGGTGATGCTCGACTTGAGTGATAATGAGCGTGACCGATTAAGTAAGCACTTAGAGGAACTTATTGAAAGTTTTTCGCCTCTTGAGAATGTTGATACGAACGGAATTTTGCCACTTGTGTCAGTCTTGGACGGACAAAGCATTTTGCGTGAAGACATCTCCCTAGAAATTATATCAAGAGACGAGCTCCTATCGAACGCACCCGAGCAATATGACGGATACTTCCAAGTACCGGGAGCAATCTGAGAATTAAATATGTAAAATTGAATTAGGAGGGTTGAAGTGAGTTATTTCATTAAAGAATATGATATAGAACGTCCGAAAGACACAATGTGTGCCGTTTTGGATGACTCTATCATGCATAAAGGACAACCTGTGACGGCAGGGTCTAAGATACTTGAAGGATACATCTCTCCAATCACAGCCACTGTGGTGACCAAGCTTGAAGAAGCCGGAATTACCATTGTCGGCAAAGCAAAGATGTGTGAATTTGGGGCGAGCGGGCTGTTTGCCTTAGAATCCAACCCTGCACTATCGAAGGACAATGAATCAAATATCAGCGGGGCAGTTGCCATAGTTGCGGAAGGCAAGGCGGACTTTGCATTGTGCAATGACTACACAGGAGCAGTGAGCGCAGATGCCGCCACCAAAGACCTTTACTACATACACCCGACTTATGGCACGATTTCGAGATATGGACTTATACCCACAGTGCCGTCGATGGATCAGATAGGCATTGTCTGCAAGACACTTGAAGCCGGGCAAGATATACTCTCGATTATCTCAGGTTATGACGAAAAAGACGGCATTATGCCTATGAAAAGCCGGCATGCAACAGATGAAGGTCGGAAGACCGTGCAAAGCGGTTCGGAAGAACTTGAAGTCGCCATACCGACTGGTATAACAGGGATATCGACGGATATTAAATTCCAAGATTCAAGCTTATCGTGCAAGATCACTTCGATTGAGCTTCCTTATCACGAAATTTACAAACAAGTGATGCAGATTCTATGCTCCGCCGAGCTTAGTGCTACTATAAGCCGATATGACGGCATAAAGTTCGGATTCAGAGCCAAAGAATATTCGGATTTAGAAGAACTTTATAAAAAAAGCCGAACGGAAGCCTTTGGCAGCGACGTCAAGCTCGCAGCGATAATGGGAGCAACAGTATTGTCAGAGGGCAATTATACAAAATATTATGACAAAGCCATGCGCATAAGGCGGCTGATTCGAGATTCGCTTGATTTTCAAAAGTACGATGCGATTTTAATGCCGAACCCATACCTTGCAAAACTCTGCGGACTGCCTGCCATAACCATACCGCATAGTGACGGAGCTATAACCATGATTGCAAATACAGATTGTGAAGAAATTCTTTTTTCGATATTGAGGAAAAGCTAATGAACTACGAAACTGTGATGGGACTTGAAGTCCATGTTGAACTCTTAACTGAATCGAAATTATTTTGCTCATGTCCGGCAAAATTTGGGGCAGACCCCAATGAAAATGTATGCCCGGCATGCTCAGGAATGCCCGGAATGCCGCCACGAATAAATAAAAGAGCGATAGAGCTTGGTATGGCTGCAGGGCTTCTGACAAATTGTGAGATTAGCTCTGTGACGACATTTGACAAGAAGAATTATTTTTACCCTGACTTGCCGACAGGGCATCAGATAACACAGATGTTTGCTCCGACTTGCACCAACGGCTGGGTAGATATCGAAACAGATGCCGGAAGCAAGCGCATTACACTTAAGCAGATTCATATTGAAGAAGATGCGGGAAAGCTTATCCACGACACGAGAACACGATCGACCCTTGTTGACTTCAACCGTGCTTCGGTGCCACTTATTGAGATAGTCTCAAATCCTGATTTTAGCACTGCTGACGAGGTTACAGCATACCTAAATAAATTGCGTTCACTACTCAGCTTCGCCGGGGTTTCGGATTGTAAAATGCAAGAAGGCTCGATGCGTTGCGATGTAAATATTTCTGTACGAGAAGCAGGAAGTGATATTCTCGGAACACGCACAGAAATCAAGAACATGAACTCGCTCAAGGCGATAGTTAGAGCGATAGAATATGAATCTCAAAGGCATATAACGGCATTAGAAACCGGGTGTGAAGAACTTGTTCAGGAAACAAGGCGTTGGGACGATGATATCGGCATGTCATTTTCGATGAGAGAAAAAGAGGAGGCTGCCGACTACAGATATTTTCCGAACCCGGAGATATTGCCGATTCATATTGATGAGTCCTGGATAGAAAGTGTAAGAAGCACACTGCCCGAACCTGCGCATGCGAGATTTGAGCGTATGACAGGGGAACTGGGACTTCCCGAATATGACAGTGGCATTATTACAGGAAGTCTTAACCTATGTCGGATATTCGATGAAGTGCTTAAAGATGTAGGCAAGCCCAAGGAAGTTGTAAACTGGATAATGGGCGATCTGCTCAGCATTACCAAGGCTTCCGGCGTGAGCGATGATGATATTGACATCGACTGCAAGAAATTTGCACAGGTGATAAAGCTCGTTGAAGACAAGACGATAAACCGTGCCGTTGGCAAGAAAGTCCTTGTGAAAGTCTTCGATGAAGGCATAGATCCGAAAGCATATGTAGAAGAAAACTCGCTAGGAATGGTGAGCGACACAGGCTTCTTGGAAACCGCAATAAGCGAAGTTCTTGCAGAAAATGAAAAATCAGTTAATGAATATCGTGGCGGAAGTCAAAAAGTATTCGGCTTCATTGTCGGACAAGTAATGAAAAAAACAGCCGGCAAAGCCGACCCGAAGACCGTCAACGAAATGCTCCGCAAGAAGCTTGATGGCGATCCCAAGTGAAAAGGCTCATTTTGAACCTTTTCACTCAGGTACAATTGATTCTTTAGTTCATAATCGTCAAAAACGCATATAAACTGTATACATAATGCACAAAAAAGCACTATATATCAAAAAAACACACGTTCAAATTACAAATTCACAGTCTGAACAAATATGGACATTAAAAATCCCCTATGATATAATCTGCGAAGCTTAGAGTGTTTCAAAAAAAGGAGGCAGATCGATTTTGGAAGATTATACCAAGTTTAAACTGAAAGAAAACGGAGAGCTGGTCGAACTTCTTAAGCACAAGGACGACTTATTTGTTGTCTCTTGCAACAAGTGCTTTAAGGAATTTGAAGCTGAAGACGAACCCGAATGCGGTGAGTTTGAAGCGCTTGTTAAAGAGCAAGGCAAGTCACTCCGGGGCTGTGCAAAAGTAGATTTCCTGTGCAATAAGCCCATGACTGAGAAAAAGCTCAAAACGCTTATTCCCGAAAATGCGAAAAACATTTGCGTTATCTCATGCGGATTGGGAATCCAAACTGTCGCAAATTTGGCTGAAAAACCCGTTTATGCAGCCGCCGACTCCGTATGCTTTGAGGGCCGTCATGCAATGGCTCTGACAAAGCGCCGTTGTGAAGGTTGCGGACAGTGCTATCTCAATCTTACGGGCGGTGTATGCCCAATCGTGGACTGCTCGAAGAGCCTTGTTAACGGACAATGCGGCGGTTCAAAAGATTTTAAGTGCGAAGTAGACAAAAACAAAGACTGCGCATGGGACAAAATCCACGAAAGGCTTGCAGCACAGAAGCGCACGGCTGCTATGACTGCATTTCCGATTCAGCTTCGCGACTATTCGAAAGTCAATTTCAAAGCTGTCAACGACTATGTAAAATCAGTCCGCGAAAAGCGTCTTGTCGGATTTTACGGCGGACTTCACCCGTCCGACCAAAAGAACTTTGCCGAGCATCTTGCTCTCAAAGTATTCCCTGCACCAAAAACCGTAACAATTCCGCTTTCACAACATGCAGGCGCACCCGCTCAGCCTCTTGTAAGTGTGGGCGACACTGTAAAAGTCGGTCAAAAAATCGGCGAAGCAGGCGGTTTTATCAGTGCAACCATTCACTCAAGTGTCAGCGGTAAAGTCACCGCTATTGAGGACAGATTGCACCCGAACACAGGTCTTAAGTCCCCTGCCATTATTATTGATTCAGACGGCAAAGATGAGCTGCATGAATCCGTTAAGCCATGCGCTGACTGGACAAAGCTTTCCGTCGATGAAATGGTCGAGCTTGTAAAAGAAAAAGGCATCGTCGGCATGGGCGGCGCAGGATTCCCGACCTCAGTTAAGCTCAAGTCACCAAAACCTATCGACACGATTTTGCTCAACGGCTGTGAATGTGAACCGCTTCTGACGGCTGACCATAGGGTCATGCTCGAATATGCGGACGATATCATTTTCGGCCTTAATGTTATGCTCAAGACTATTGGTGCCCAAAAAGGCGTTATAGTTATAGAAGATAACA
>Ga0123355_10008011_pt1 | contig 15930 bp, 10 predicted proteins | sample TergutEmb28metaG_3_FD_89872 | JGI IMG/M metagenome (GOLD analysis project Ga0123355, IMG submission 89872) | Embiratermes neotenicus P1 segment gut microbial communities from Petit-Saut dam, French Guiana - Emb289 P1 | ecosystem: Host-associated > Arthropoda: Insects > Digestive system > Gut ...
CAACAAGATGCAACAATTCAGATGTTTATTGTCAACTTCAGATGTTTATTATTAACTACTGTCTCAACATGTTTCGGGCATCATTATGCCCATCATCAGGAGAACAAAGACCGCGTATTACTGTATATGGTGTTTGTGCTGGTGGTGCTGGATGTGGCTGGTTGCAGTTGTGGGGCGTTGCGTTGTAGGGTGGGGGCACTGTGAAGGTTACTGTTCGACGACAGTAGTTAATAATAAACATCTGAAGTTGACAATGAACATCTGAATTGTTGCATCTTGTTGGTTTTCTCTCTTTACGCTAAAATAAATAAATTATCATTATCAGAACATGTGGCTACTGAATAATATACCAGAAATATTTCAGCCATCAGATAGTCATGGTCGGATGACAAGACATGTAGGCAGTTACAAGTCATCAAGTGGCCAGTGTACAGTACAATCAAAATGAGCATTCTAATACAATTTATAATAAAGTGTAATTCTTGCGATTATTTATTCCTATCGAAACCACGGGTTCGTCCAAATCTGATGGCCATTCCGAAAATGACTTTGTGGCTTTGAAGTGCTTGTGGTGATCTGTAATTATATAGCGTTGTGTAATAAAATAAGAATTTTTCGATTCAAAAATTTTAATTTGTTGTGCTCTTCACCTTATACATCTTCAATGCAGTTGGGAAGTGAAAGTGGATTTTGCTGGTGAGTGGGTGGGCCATGCCGGTTCGTACGACTGTGTGGTATCGCCCTCTTTCCCTTTTGCCTAGTCTGTTTTTTTCTTTTCTACCTCATCCATTACTACAAGGATATAAGTTCTTTGTGGTATAATATCCATGCAAGATGCAAAGACTCTTCCATTCTTCAACTTCATGTCCTGCAATTAACTTTTTTTCCCTTCCTTGTTATAAAAATGTAAAGGATTTTACTGTGTGAAACGCCAGCTGTATAGACACTGAATTTAACTCATGGCTGGGTTTTCCGTGAATAATTGATGGTTCTCCACTCGAGATGACTATAATTAATATATTTTCATTCCTTCAGTTTCATCAGCTTTGCTTCGGATTAAATGAGATATGACGTCGTAATGTTGTTGAATACAGCGGCTAAGGTGCTGACACCGTACAGTCTGTAATATTAGTCAGGCGATACACCTAGGTCTGCCTCCAACCATTTACTAGACTACCCGTCTCCCACACTATAGATTTTGAAGACCCACAAGACTTAAATCTCACTAAATTCATTAGCACACGGGAAACGAAATCATATTTACTTTGTTCGTGAATTTGAGTATCCGAAATTGAAACACTTCATTGAAAAAGCCTTTGGAACACGCGCATTCAATTTTGTACACCGTAACGTTAATGCCAGTAACTACTTCTGTGTTACTAGTACTTTGTATATTCTTACAGTCAATATATCATCAAAAACATGCACTCTGCGATATTCCATTTATGATATACGTCAACTACTACTTGTTTCGGTTCCAAGGTGCCTTCCTCAGTGAGTTATTTTAAGAAAGGTGCAAGCCAATAAGCTGATTTATATACCTTTGTTATAATGAATCTCTGAGGAAGGCACCTTGATGCCGAAACATGTACGAGTTGATACATGTAATAAATAGTTTATCCCGGATTCTTGAATGTCAGTAAGAAAAAAGTAGCTTTCGTAAAATAAAATCGAGGGAATTCTTTTAAAGATCCCGCTAATGGAGAAGTTTGGTAATATCCGATATTCGACAGCAAAAATGACACCATAAAAAGTATTACATTGAGTGTATATCACAAAAATAATTAATTGTCAAAGTATGCATAGTTTTCCATTGAATCTTCATTACACAGAAGGATAACAATGAACATCTCGGAGCAACAGTCTCAACATGGCCCAAGAGCACCTTGTGGCTGCATAGGTAACGTCCATGGAGATAATAGGGTGAAGATAAACTGTATCTACTGAACACATGGAATGACATTTATTGTGCGTGTGTGCAGTGTTACACGGAGATTTTTCTCCGTGAATTTAAACTGCTTTATTTGTATTAAAACACTGATGGCTGAGATATCATAATCAAGGATAGTTTAATAATAGTAAAGCAGCAGTTATTTTATCAATCCTTGCCCTATTTCAGTTATTATTTGCTTGTATAATTTATTTAATGACGGTCTCTTAAATGCCTAGGTTATATGTGTCGATGTAGCGCGCCATTTAAGCAGAAGATTCAAGAACTACAACGAAAAACTTAAGCAGAATGTCGGGTCACTGGGTCAAAAATCAGAGTCGGGACGTCTCGAGTATTAAATGACAGTTCTGGCCACTACACAGCCGCTGCTATTCACCAGCCACCACTCGATCATACAATGAGATTCGCACTGTGTACCAAATAGGCGATATATGCACAATGATATATTGTGGCGCGTTCGCGTAACCACCCTTACAATTGAAACTCCATAATTCCCTCTTAATTTCCTAGTAACATCGTGGTGATTAATTTAATTACGTACCATAACCACAGTCAACCACATAATCTTTATATGAATTAAGCTTTGTATCTCTGTTGACTGATAATTTCAGTTAGAAGGAAAGAGAATTATGCAAATTGTAAGTTCCAGTTTTCAAAAACATTACACTCCAACTAATTTGGAATCTCTTTACACATTACATATGATGTGTGCTTTCAAACAAAAGAATCTTCATTTACTCATGACCTTATTTAGACCTGCAGTATGCCTAAACAGATCTTAATGACGTATATAATTCTGAGAACGAATCCTCGTAGGGGCGAGACTTCTCGCCCTCGTTCAGATCGGCCCTGGGGCCCTCCCAACCTCCCGTGCATTCGGTACTGTGTCTCTTTCCCGGAGCCAAAGCGGCCGGAACCTGGATTTGATCAGCTACCTCCATCTAGATCCGAGGTTAAAGAAAGAGTAGGGCTTTTTCTCTACTCTCCTTCTGGGCCTTCATGCTCTGTTCTAGGGTGAAATTTACCTTTAAACTTTACATAATTTTACATTGTTATTGTTTCATATTTCAAACAATTGTCTGAAGGCGGTTTAAATTAACCTTTAGTTTATTATGGTTGGTAACATTAATCGTATGCACTGTGATTCTGAGACTTTCTAGGACGAAACTTTTTCACCTGAAAATTGTGCACCAATGCCGAAATACGAGTATGTAGTGAACAAAACAGTGACAAGATATTCACTAATGTCGGTGTGTATCACTGCAACACGTAGTGATACAAGGCAAGGCAGTTCACCGCAAATAACATCAGGGTATATGGGCAAAGACGGCAGCTGAACGCTGCCGAGAATTAAACTCATGTCTTCCAGTAATTAGCCACTAACCTCACTGAACGACTCAGGCAGGCATGTGATATACAACTTTGTTTAATACTCGTCATTAATTTTGAAAATAATCCCGTGAGTGTTGTTGTCAGTGAAATTCTACCTTGTCGTCTGGTTTCATTTCCGGTTTCTTCTCAAATGTTTCACGAGAAAAATAATCAAATCAGTCAATAAATGTTCCAGGTAAACAAATACATGGATATGGACAGTAGTTTAATCGGTTACTTAGGCAAGGTCTATTACATTATTTGAACAGTGCGTTCCAATTACACTATCAGCCCACTTCTAAAGCTACGTCACAAAAATAATAGGTTACCACCGGCAACTTTACATCATGTTCGTTTCTGCTAATGTGCGGACCAATCTATGGCAAATAAACATACGATCAGTCGTCAGGGCTGAAATTTACTGTGCCGGGGGAGGGGGGGGGGTGCCTAGAGGTCACCCGTCTGTTTCACGAGTCGCATGTACCGTATAACTAATTGCTACCACATGAGACCAAACTGGCCGCAGTTAGAATTTGAAAAACTGGTGAAATAAAGGGCTTTTGTTTCCTTTAACCGTATCATAAATTTTCTTGGCGCTGAAGGAAGAATTCGATTTGCTTCGCAATTTATATGAAAATCCACTAAGTGGATTCCATTGTGTGGGTCTGTATGTATGTGTGTACGTATAGGCACTTACGTCTGTGCCTATATACGTAATACATGTATGTATGAAATATATGTTAAGTATTTTGTTACGTATATACCTACGTACTTATGTAATTGTGTACGCACATACGAACGTATGTGTTCGTTCATATGTACGCATGTATGTATGCATATATGTATGTATATATGTATGTTTGCCTTTCGTATATACGTCAGAATATGATTATGCCTACATACGTACACACGTGACAAGCATTTACATATTCAAGTATTTATATTTTTCTATACACGAGCATGTGTGTAGTGTATGTAAGTATAAATGTATGTATATTTGTATGTATGTACGTTTGTGTTTATGTATGTATGTATGTATGTATGAACAGAGCAGGCAGTGATGGGCAGTTTTCCTATGTTAAATCACTTGAGCGCCATACGAAGAAGGACGTAGATATTTGTGAAAGAATATCTCCAGTCTTCATCGAAAAGTGCACTAGATGGTGATGGCTAACGGCACGGATCCGGCCTCTTTACACGTGGAGAGGAAGCCGCTTGTAGCCGCTGAACAAGAGGCTGGTTGGGTCCAGATAGTAACGATAAGAAAGATCACGACTCCCACAGGGATAAAGCTTCATTTCTTCGGTCATCTAGTTAGTAGCCTGATCAGTAAAATTACTGAGCTACCCGTTTCACACCGAGTACGTTGGCTGGCATTTCGACGTATGCGGTTCAAATCCTTGTCACGATGCCGACTGCCCTTAAATGGTTTTCTTACTCTGCCTGAATAATACAATGATTTGTACAGCATAAACGGCCTTCTATGTTGTTATCCAATCACCTTACACTAACACCTTCCAGTTGTATTTAAAGCTACGGAACACATGGCAGGTAGGAGCGTCTCCTCCAGGTGTGCTAGGTGTGCGGCGCACACCCTAAGCAAATCAATCCCCAATATGCATTCATAACGCATGATAAAATCGCGCGAGCGATCTGCTTTCTTCATTTCATTCTGCAATTCTCTCACTCAACTTCGGTGCACCTGCACTCGAGAAGTTAGCTGTGCTTGACTTTCTCAGTTCGCAGCTTACCTGTTACCGGCGTGGTGATACGGTCGGAAGGGGTGATGGGAGACTACAATCGTAGATATTGGATAGCATGCTGCCAGTCGCAAACACAGCTTATGTTGTTGTAGGATGTTAGTGATAGTCGCGCCACGAAGACACTACCGTGTTACCTTTTCATTATTTCCTACCTTATTTTACATCATATACATATTTAGAAGGCATGCTGTCTCCTTTAAAAACTCTAGTGTTTTAAGACTGTTGAAAATGGCCCAAAATATAGTTAGTAAGGAAGCGTGTACTTTGCACCCACTACACAATAAATTAAGAACAGTTAATAGAGGTCAACTTACATAACCATCACCCAATTTAATGACTGATCTTAATACTAATACAGAACAATATACAAGGCATTTTTGCAACTCTCAGTATGAAAAGTTTGACTGGTTAAGTGGATGTGAAACAGTAAACTTTATTATTGTCCCTGTTTAATTTTTTTCTAACAAACGTGAAGGATTTCTCGGATTTAAATAATTTGTCAAGTGCGCAGCAAAAACGATCAAAACTCCAACCTTATGTGCAATGTTACCTACAATTAAAGTTATTTGGGAAACAACAAAAGGTTGATATGCTACTCGACTATGCAAGCAGAAATAACGTCAAAAGACAAAGAACAAGTTAAAAAGAACAGATAAATATTATGTCGGTTTATTGATGTTGTGTGTTCTTTAGCTTATCAAGAATTTCCGTTCCGGAGCCATAATGAGTCGTCCACGTCTTTAAACAAAGGAAATTTCGCGGAATTTCTCAATGTGTTGAAAAATTATGGCCCATTCTTGAAAATCATCTGAATTCAGCCACAGTTATTTAATTTCAAGTACAAATTAGTTCTTTGATTAAAGGAATTTTTATTCTAAGTTCAAATAATTAAAACAACTTGTACTAAATACAGATATTTACTATATATTTATTTATGTTATTGATTTCTGTGTATAATCATTCTGTTGAGGAGAAACCAGTACCAAGTTTGTTGACGCCGGTAAAATGAAATTTGTACGGGACATTTTTAAAAATTTCTAACGAAAATTAACGTAGTGCTAACAGGCAGCACACCCTTGCTTCATACCCAGCACACGCCACTGGTGACAGGGGTGAACATAACCCTTCTTTTGCACTTCACGTATGCAGCTCGCGAAACACACATAAAAAACAAAATGCCGGCTACTTTGCTTAGGCTGAGATCCCTGTTGAAAACATATATTTGACTTAAAGACTTGCTTCATTTGCCACTTAAGCGCGGCCCCAAAAGCTCGTCTAAATGGCCACCCCTCGCCTATCCAGTTGATAAAACATTGTCAATAACTCAAAATGCAGTAACATTAGAGGTTTAGGAAGAATTTGCACTTATTTTGATGTATGTTTGTCCGTGCATCTTTGTATAAGCGTAGAGAAGAAAACCAACTAGATGCTGCTGAGTGCTTTATTGCATTTATAATCAGCTCAACATGTTTCGGGCACTTATATGTCCACCATCAGATGCTCGAGACTATACTTGTGTTATTGCCGCATATGGTGTGTAATGCTGCAAGGATGAAAAGATATAACAAGTGTTAGGTGGCGTTATGTATGTTCCGTGTTTGTGGGAGTTATATTGTTGTGTGTGCCTCATAGTCAAAGACACACAACAATATAACTCCCACAAACACGGAACGTACGTAAAGCCACCTAACACTTATTATATCTTTTCATCCTTGCAGCATTACACACCATACGCGGCAATAACACAAGTATAGTCTCGAGCTCCTGATGATGGGCATATAAGTGCCCGAAACATGTTGAGCAGATTATAAGTAGAATAAATCATTCAGTAGCATCTAGTTGGTTTTCTTCTCTACGCTTATAATTTGAACTTAACTTGGCCTCCTACTAACCAGCACACAATTGCAAGACAGTAGATACATTGCTGTGGTAAAACAATAAAACAGACTGCATTCTTAACTGTATACGTTCCAATGATTGATAAGCAAAACGTTGTGTTTAAGCACACAGATGTTCGTTATATATGATAATAATAGTTACATAGCCGACTTGTAATTTCATTCACGTGTCATATATCCATCAAGTATGACGGGGACGCAATCAATAATGTCCTTACACGATACACTTAATATTTGACAACGTAATTGTCTTGCACCCTGGTACGTTGTTGGCACTGCTACAACACGGGTAATGACTGCATACAATAATTTATCGCACCTATTAGTGTATAGAAGCCCATTCCGGTGGCTGTGCGTTCTAAGCGTAAGTCTTCAGCCCTTTGGTTGCTGGGATCACGGGTTCGAATCCAGTTGAGATCATCTCTTGTGTTTGTCTTATCTTTGTAGGTAGCGGCCTCTGCGATGGACCGATCAAAATTTCAGGCGGTCTGACCGGGTGTGTGCGTTTGTATAATTAAGTGTGATCTAGAAACCTCGAACACCAGGCGGTCTAGGCTTGTGTGACTAGAAAACAATTGTCATGATTCAGGACGATGGAAGGATTCTTGACGTCAAATGACGTCGTTATAATCGCGCGATTACACACTTCATTCTTGAATGTTTTTTCCTTACAGGTATACATGGTAATGCTGCTAGTTACAGCAGTGCCAAAGATATCGAACAAACAATAACCACTTCTCATTATTTTAAAACATTTTTACCTCCAAATATACACATTCAGCTAGATACAATATTTGTGCACCAGGCGTCTACGAAATGGCCCTATTAGACACAGCCCAGAAATAATTGATTTAACACTGACGATTATTTGAAACCTGTAACATGGTCTTCCTTGGCGAAGAACGAAATAAGGCATACATATTCCTCTTCAGCCGAACTTCGTGCAGTACTGTTCCACACTTTTCGTTTCCTTTCTTTGTTGTATACAGGTAAATTCTGCGACAGGAACGGAAACAAGGTACGATTTGCAGATATCGCTGTGTCTATCAAGAATAGAGTTTTCTAGAATGTGACACCATACTGTGAGGCGAAAACTTACTAGTGTTGCGTATGACCGTGCTGCCTTTTTTCGGGATGAAGGATGGAGGCAGTAGGTTCTTCCGAAATGTTCGTACCCTTTTACGATGATACAAACTTCACATCCCAGAATTATATAGTAAAAGATAATAATGTGAAACGCCAACTTTATGCAAAGAGGTAATTTTATTGATGTATTCTTAGCTCGACACGTTTCTGGTACATACGCCCACCATTAGGAACATTAGATGTCGAGTTGCAGCATAAGGTTTCCTGCACAGAATTTTTGGATGGGTGGTGGTCTTGAAAGCCGCTACGCAGCGGCTCTCAAGACCACCACCCATCCAAAAACTCGGCTCAGAAAACCATACATCAATACATCAATAAAATTACCCCGGTGCTTCAAGTTGGCATTTCACATTATTTCATGAGGAAGATGCACTGTCAAACAACCCTCAAGTATAAGATAAAGAACAGGGACTACTAAAGAAACACGAAGAATGGTTACTGGTATACAAACAGTGTCAGCTACATATCCGAAGAATTTCACATGAGACTGAACAAATAAATGTATAATTGTTGTTGGTTGACCGTGTTCATTGTTGTAGTTGTCTTGTGTGTTGTTGTCATCATATGTGTATTTGTTGTACTGTGTGGGCATTGCTTTTTTTACTTTAAATGCCGGACTGCTGGCTAGAAGTCAATATTCGGAAGGTCCTGCGACCGACCATCTCGAAACAGGTTTTTTTTTTTGTTTCCCTGTGCCTAAAAGCAAATGCTGAGATGGTTCCCAAGATTCCAAGTTGCCACTACATGCTTCTTATGCAGCCCTCCCGACTTAAATTTAGTGGTAACCAATTTCATGTTTTGTTTCCAAGTAAAATAACCACTGCAACCGAGTGATAACCCAATTGCAGTAAATAAATATTATTATTATTTGAAGTGACGTATAGTACCGTATTCCAGAACACTGTATTTTTCAAATTAAAATAAATTTCCTTCTTTCACATGTTGTGTTACTGCTGACATCTATAACATCTTTCGGCTCATAAGAAGCTAATCCCATGTAATACAGAATCGTTACACAAAGTAGGAAAGGAATCGCATGTTTGCCTGTACGCACCCTTGCATAGTCGTAAATTGTTCATTTAGGAGGGGGGGGGGGGGTTGGGGGGGGGGTCACGTTTTAAGTTATTTTTTAATTGTTTAAAAATATACTGCAGAAGTGGTAGACCTAAATTTACCTGGGGGGAAAGGTTTAGAGGACTTATGGGAGAAAAGGGATTAATGGAAGAAGACTGGGATGACAGAAGCAACTGGAGGAAGAAGATAATATAATTGTCAAATGGGCGCAGGAAGATGTGGAAACATTTACAGCCTGCTAACTAACAATAATATTGCAGAAGTGAAATTATTAACATTTGTTCCTAAGAAACTTAATCCACTCCAAATCCAACATATTTTCTCTATGTTATAAAACTCAAAAAGCCGAAGTAAGCTAAGTTTATATATTTATAGACTTTTCAGAACTTGCATCGCCTGTTGTGTTAGCACAAATCGTCAAAATCATATAAATGAACAAGGCACTTCTAATGTGTTCACATTTTTATATGAATGGTCATAGAGAACTACAGTGAAATAAAGAAAATCATACATTTAGTTGCAAATGTCCGCTTCCGAAGAATGTTTTATACTTTCAAGTGAATGTATGTTATGTTTGGTTAAATCGTGGAAAAAGAAAGTGTATGTACTGGTATGACAATCTGTTGGCAGAATTTCTTAATGTACATCAACGAAACCCACATTCTGACAAAACGAACACATTCGTAGCGCAGGACTCATTCGCTTTGCGAAACAAAACTCACCAGTATTTTCCTCATAATTATCCGCAATATTCTTGACAGACTACGGAATACGTCGAACGCGAAGTATTGTAGGGATTTTTTAATCCTGTGTGCTTTTATTCTGAGTAAGAGAGACGAAGCAAATATGCCTTCAGAAATCTATCATTGTAACTTAGCTACGATTTACATTCACAACTACCTCAGGAACAGGAAATTTCCTCATTTTACATCACTTGGCATATTAGATTCCGACAGAATGTATAGGAACATAGGACGAAGTTCATAGAAAGAAGGCAAAACAAAGGATTTTGTTACAGCCACTGGGTGTAAGGGGAAGAGAAACGAATATTTCGGCCTATAGTCTGGAAAAAAAAAATTGAGGGGATATTTTTATAGCATTCGGGGAAGATACTTTGGAAATATTATGGATGACTAATGAAATAAAAGCTGTTTAAACAAAGGCAGAGTTTATGCTAGAATTTACATTTATCAGTTCTTATGCAAACTGAAAATTTGGTGATTTTCTTTTCTGAACAAGTGGAGGCATTACCAACTGCTTCGGTAACACCACTGAGAGAGTGAGCATTGTGCTCTTCGGACTCAATGTGCCAAAAGTTCATTTTTACTCCTTACTCGAACATGACAGGTTTTGTTTTTGGATACCACCGTTATTGTATGGCAAAACACGACAAAAAATTAATTAATACTTCGAATTTTAGATTACAATTGAAAACATTTCCAGAGAAAATGCGGATAAACGCTGTCGAAACTCTCTGTGCTCAGGTGACACATAACTACGTGTAAGTGTAAAAATGTGCATGCGTTATTTCCGCGACATAACAAAGTTGTCTACAAATGTCAACTCGAGAATCATCTCCAGTGAAGAGTGTGAAAAATTGCGTGAGCTGCTGCCTAGCTATTTTGTAATGCAGACAGATTCCACATACAGGCTGTGATACATGTAACGAGATATAAATCTAGATTGATGAGAACCGACAGGCAATTAGCACTTGCAAGATGGACTTTCATCTGAATATGAAGTAGAGTTGTTCCTTTACACGCTATGAAGGCAGTCTGCTTACTATATGACGGTCAGAGTTGAGCCTCAAACCCCGACTGTTTACCTCCAAAGGAACTCCCCCCCCACCCGCCTACCTCTCCCGGTAGTCGCTGAATAGGTGGATGAGTGAGCCAGAGCCTGTCTGAATTACTTGTGTAAAGCATGTTTCCCCACACAGAGAACACACTTAATACCCATTCTATACACAGTTGTGGGCCAGGGTAACGTAGTCGATATAGTGACTCGCTACGAGCTGGCAGGTGCGAGAAACGAATGTACTCGCTTCGGCTGTACTTCTACTGAAACTGCAACGATATAGAGAAAATTAGCATAAACCCTACGCAAGGAAGACAGGCATAATTGTGAGGAGTTCCGAATGTTAGGTTGTTATTAAAAAAATCTAAGATAACTAGTCTGTTTTTACTTCGTAAGTAGTCGTGTGACATACCCAAAATTACTGTAACTTAACTCAAAGAATTCGACGTTCAAGTGACCGTGCATCGTGATAAATTCTTATAATTAACTAACTAGATGTACTAATTCCTCAAATTTATTTTTGGAATAAAACTATATATGTTTCAGGCACTTCCTCTGCCCATCGTCAGGAGTTTCTCACTGTACACACAGCAATGGTATATGTCACACAGTTTTGCTGACAGCTTGCGAGTAGGATCAGGACGGAACTGCAGGTCCGTCCTGATCCTGCTCGCAAGCTGTCAGCAAAACCTGTGTGACACATACCATTACTGTGTGTACAGTGAGAAACTCCTGATGATGGGCAGAACAACTGCCCTAAACATATAGAGTTTTATTCCAAAAATAAATTTGAGAAATTAGTGTATCTAGTTGGTTTTAGTACAAGAATTAACTCAAAGAGTCAGAACAGAATCAGCAAGATTTGTGTGATATCTCTCTGAAAATAAGTTTTGTTATTTGTACTTACTGTGGTCAAGTCTTGTATTAAAAATTGACCGCTTTGTTAAAAAAAATCGGTGGCTGTGATATATTCCGTATCCGTCCAGACCAGCCGTGGAGCCCACATACCCTCCTGTACCGGGTCTCTTTTCGGGAGGTAAATCGGCCGGGACCTGGCGCTGGCTACCTTTCCCCATCTGGCACCGAGTTTAAAAAGAGTGCATTCTTACCTCATATCTCACTGTGGGCCTTACTGACCTGTTATAGAGTGACAAATACCGTACCTTGTACCTTTTGATGTAGACCATTTAGTGCACGACGTGTTCATAAATAATCAATATATATTATAATAATCATGAGGAAACAAGGAAGACCTTGTGGCAAAATGCAGATATTCGTGACGTTGTAGAAGGTGTTATGTATTTGCCACTCTGCTTTATGGTGTTAATTACTGGGGAGAGGAGAGGACGTTGAATTTCTAACCCCATCGCATGGTTTGTAATTTGCATTTCTTTTCCTTATAACACATTCAGTTCTTAAATTACTTTTAATGTGGGGATATTTTCTGTGATTGATGATTCTAGGTCTGACTGCACCCGGAACGGATTTTCTCTCCCTTCGGCCTTGCTATATTTCCAGCCTACCTGTATGACTTGTCAGCGATAAAACGCAGTGTGGCACTCAATTCCTTGGTCTAAAAGAATATAAAAATGCTTGAGATATACCTTACATAAATTACGCCGTCAACATCTCAAAATTCGGATCCATAGTGTTGAATGGGAGGGGGGGGGGGCGATTGGTGAATAAGGAACTGGAAAGAACTGGGAAGGAAGCAACCGTGGCGTAATTACATGCACTGTCTAGAGGGAACGTGAAGAATAATGAAAAACGCGTCAGGATAATAACTGTACCGACCAAGAGTCAAATAGGGCGCCTCACAGAGAAAGTAACTGCCTCATCCAGCTTGCCGGTAAGAACAAAAAGGAATGTTTGGGAAAAAATTGGTCCTCAGATGGAGCTAGGATTACTGGACTGCAGGGAATTGTAGAACGAGGAACTTCTTGACAATAGAGTATGACAGTGATCAAAGCAAGGAATGTGAAATGGGCGGAGCTGATAGCATGCATTTGAAATGTGAACAGCACATACAAAATTTAGGAAGAGAAAATAAGACAAAAGAACATTTTGGGAGATTTGGGCTACAGAGAAAAGAATGTCAGAACACAGCGCAGTGACTTTTACTGGATTCATTTTGCTGAATCTCAGATCCAATGGCGGAATATTGTGAACAATGTAGTGAAGCTTTTGGTTCCAGAAACGGTGGTGTGATGAACCAGACAATTATAAACACCTCAAGTCCTACTATGCTGCACAGAGTTAAGGGGTACAGGTGGTTCAAAAAAGATATATTGCTGAAATGCCACTGCAGTGTTCTGTTTCTACCAGTAAACAATTCAGTGCACTTCGAACTTTTGCATACTAAAATACAGAGTGTAAAGCAGATTTGGAAAGCATATTAGCTTTTGTACTTCTGTATCATAATTTCTGAAAATTGTTCTCTATCCGTTTCCACAATACCTTTCATTTCTATGCACTGAATGATCGTCGAGTTGTGAAATGTCTAGTGGCAAAGCGCGATTAAATTTTCGAGTGACATTTCGTTTGACGTTTGACAAATCAATTATTTTTATTCAACGAATTGGACATTGCTAATATGACTGATAAAACAAATTAATTCAATCAGAAATTCCCGTGATGTTATATTAGCGACGAGAATGTGTCGAAGTTTCACTTCGATTTTGGCGTTGACTGATAATAAGTAATTACGGGTTCATTATGTGTTTAAAATTACGTTTGTGAATTAACGTATGAAAACTGCGTGATGGAGTGGAAAATCTGTCAAAAGCCGCAGCCAATAAAATTAAAGGCTTTAACACTACTTCAGTCTTACGTCATCGAGACATTGTGATCAGGGGTTCTAACTCAGTTTTTAGCAATAAATAGTTGCTATGTCTGTTATAGTCTGTGTCCCGGCCAAGCTTCATATTGCCTATCACCCGAAAACATATTGGAAGCAATACCACTTTAGCCGGCTTCCTGCGCTAACAGACATGGATATGAAAATAGACACTTAATACCTTGTTTGTTTTCTGTTCATATTCTAAACGAGAAGTTTAAAAAGAAATAAATAAAGTTATTTTTGTTTACTTGAAAACTCGGGTTAGCAGATACTTGAAGGAAATAAAAAAAAATTGGAAGAATTATGCGTAGATGTAAGGCTAATATTAAAATATATATTTTAAATTACCGGATGAGACAATGGATTAGAGTGATCTGGCTCAGGATCGGGAGCAGTGGCGGGCTCTTGTGAATACCTTAATGAGATTTTGGATTTCATAAAAAGCAATAAAAATATTGGCTGACCAATGAACTATTAGATTCACACGTATAACTCTGATCTAAGGAGTTAGTAATGGAAAGTGACGTTGATAGCACATAATGTAGGGGGATTGAGACTTTTTTTGGTTTGAGACTAGTTACATGTTTTTGTTGTTTAAGCATTGATAATTTTATGGCACGGCTAACATGGCTGCTTCGTTGATAGAGTGCACCAAAGAACAGAAATACACTTTAACCTCATTCTTATGATCGAAGTGTGTTGTAGTAATTGCACGAGTCACAAGCATTATACGTATGGTAAAGGTACGAGTTTTTGATGGTTACAAAGTTTAACGCGAAGTGAAGTACGGTTCAGATCGATCATCGTATGAGAACAACCGTTGAAGCAGCACCGATAAAAATGGAAGTGAAAGTTATACTGGATTTCGAGATATGCGATTGCGGAATGGATTAAAGCACAAATGAAACCCACCAATATAAACTGTGATGGAATCAGGCGAGTTGTGGATCCTTGGTCAGACTAATTTAAAAAGGGAGGCAATGATGTAAAACAGAAGGACATATCTTTGTTTTATGATTTATAGTGAAACTTCCGCACATATGTAATTTGCAATGAAATATTATTGGCCCTTCGTAATTCACTTTAAGTTATTTTAATATGTATATTATTGCATTAATTATTCAAATACTAGAAACTACTATCAAAACTAACGAGCAATTGGCAGCATACGGATTTTAGTGGACGAAGCATTCAAAAGATGTTTTTCAGTCTAGTGATCTGCTAAACTACTCTTTATCAATCGAAAAAACAGGGCTGAATGATAGGGAGTTAATGAACGACGACATGATCAAGGTGTTAAAATATTGCCGTGGTCTATTATAAGATACTTCTTCAGGTTTCACTCCACACACCTACGATCGTCAAACATAATGGCTGCTTGACGAGTCCAAACTTTAAACCCAGACCTTCTGAATAAGAAGTTGGATTAAGAGAGTCATTAGTATGTGAAAACATAAGAATTTAAACGAACTTGCAATGAACATGAAAAAAAAGGATTGAATTAAATGTTTCTTGAGCAGCTAAGAGAAGTTAAATGCGATATGAAATCCTGAGCCTTATTGGTCGAGTAAAGCTCAAAATAACAGAATGCTCTCTTCAGACAAACTCTCTACTAGTCCCTATCCAAGCCACATAAATCCAAATGCCACTCTCACGCCATATTTCTGTCCTATCCATACTAGCAGCAGACATTACGCCTGTAATGTAAAAGCTATAAGACAAAGACAAGTGGATTATAATGTGGGCATATTTTAATTGTTTCTCTATTGAGAGGTAACTTTACGTTCAAATAATAATGCATGGATTGTTTCCTGAATGCAGCCTTAATAATATTAGTACTCATATATCAAAGCAGGTAATGAATACCCCATCCAAATTATTTAATCATTAACCAACTGACATACATACATAAAATTTCACACTAAAACATTAAAATTGTTCCGACATGTTTCGATTCTAAAATCATCATCAGGGAGCTACACTTTCCTCGCTAAAGTCACGTTTAAAACAGTCACTGATTCAATTCGTTGCGTTAACATGGTGCTGTGGCAGCATGTCATATTGTGTATTTGCTGAGAGTGCTTGACTATG
>Ga0123355_10008012_pt1 | contig 15929 bp, 10 predicted proteins | sample TergutEmb28metaG_3_FD_89872 | JGI IMG/M metagenome (GOLD analysis project Ga0123355, IMG submission 89872) | Embiratermes neotenicus P1 segment gut microbial communities from Petit-Saut dam, French Guiana - Emb289 P1 | ecosystem: Host-associated > Arthropoda: Insects > Digestive system > Gut ...
TCATACTTTTTATACAGAGTTTTGGCATGCTGGTAGGCGGTCTATAGTTAGAGCCGGAGATTTAACACATACAACTACCGGTGATGGCAATCGACTTTATTACACATTTTATCTGTGGCCAAACTGGGCATTTAATTTTAATAACATCGCACCTACAGGTGAAGGACCAATTAACATAACAGTGCAGCATATATGTTGCGGGGAGTATGTATGGGAAGAAACGCACACATTCTATCTTGACGGTGCTGCTGAATCGCCTTGGCTATATGTTAACTGCTGTACGTCGTACCTTAGCTGGGATAATGATATGTTTAACATGTTTATGGCAGCTATGGAAACGGCTATGGCACTAGAAATGGAGTTTGCCTGTATTGCAGAGTTAATGGAGCAGCTTGATGCTTTGGATCTAATAAGTGAAATAGCCATTGCCGAAAGCATATGTCTATATGCTGTTGATGAATTTATCCAGTCAGTGTCAACAAGTGGTAATACGCATCCCATTATAAATATGGTTAGAGAATGTTCACTTGACAACCATGACGCTTGCGCACCATCCATGATAATTCCTGGTGCGGAAAACGATATCGTCACCTACACTTACGACTTAAACAACCACTTACAGGCTGAAACGGAAAGCGGTAGTCCACAATCCATAGCAACGTTAACCTACGGCCAGAATAGTATCCAAACAGAAACCCGAACGTATAACGCATTTAATCAGCTTGTACGCTTCGAAGGAAATGGTGTAGTATCCACGTACGTTTACCGCCCGGACGGTTTGCGTTTAAGCAAGACAGTAAACGGTGTGCGCACCACGCATGTATGGTGTATGGGCAACATAGTACTGGAGCAGAATGCAAGTGGTGGCGTGGTAAACAGGTTTGTAAGAGGTGCAAGAGGGCAGTTGGTAAGAAGCGAGCATCAAGGTTTTTATCTCTTCAACGTAAGAGGGGATGTGGTGCAAAGGGTTGATAATGCAGGGAATGTGGTAATGGCTTATCGGTATACAGCGTTTGGCAATGAGTTGAACCCAGTTGCAAGTAACAGAAATCGTTTTAGATTCGCTGGCGAATATTGGGACGCGCATCGTGGGGAGTATTATTTAAGGGCCAGGAGTTTCAATCCCCGCACCGGGCGTTTCTCGCAGCCCGATGCATGGTGGGGAATCCATAACATGCAAAGGGGCCCTCTTGCCATAGCACAGAGTGGCAACCTCTACCTGTTTGCCATGCATAACCCAGTACGCTGGATAGACCCATCCGGACTATTTGTGATTCTGCCGGGACTAATGATTCCTGGACGTATACTATCACCGGCTTTACAGGCGGCCTTGAGTGCTGCATCTTCAAGTTCATCATCGAGTTCGTCGTCATCGAGTAGTTCGTCAACACCAAGCATCCCTGCTCCGCCTATGACCGTCCCGTCTATTCCGTCTATTTCTATAGGACTTTCCAGTCCTATTGCGGTGGGTGGGGGAATGACGTTTTTCAATCCCTTTACAGTAGCAATGCGTTGCTATAAAAAGAGGGTATATGATGAAGGTGGCGGTAAAGGTGGCGTTGGAACCGGAGCTAGACCAGGGACTGCAAAAAGAGGGGGAAACGACGGCAATACCGGAGGTCAGGGTGCCGGTCAACCTGGGAAAAATGCTTCTGCCGCAGGTGCAAGAGCTGGCGCAACTGCTGCGACAAATAACACAAGGATGACAAGTCCACAAGCAACTCAGGCTGCGACAGCATTAGGGTTTCAAAAAACAAATTATACTTCCCATGGACAACCCGTGTTTAAAAGAGGAAATGTATATATAACTCCAGATGTAGATAGTCATATAGGAGGTGTATGGAAAATGGCTGATTCTGTTCAGAACCTTGGCAGCAAGAATACTCGTATGGGTACTTACGATGCCAACTTAAATAGGATAGGTGATTAAATGCATTGCTATAGAATAACCAAATATAACCCAAAGCATCGGGATTGTGATGGCCATTACACTATTGACGATTGGACATCTATTAGTGATGTTGGTAAATTGTTCAATAGCAAAAAACTTTCATTTCATTCATACAAACTCTGCGAGGATGCATATATAAACGCAATTGACTTGCTTCTAAAAACAAATGAGATTCCTTTTCTTGAAATCGTTGATTTAGAAAAGTATGGTTTCAAGTCATATGCTGATTTGGATAACAAAAATCCAAAAGATTGTTATGATAATGCTTCTTCGGGTCAATTGATTCATTTGGACGACATAAACCTTTTTGCCAGGTTAATTCTTAGGGAAATGGCTTGGTGTAAATTATTGCATGGCGACTTCTTTATTCATTTCGGTTATGATTATTACATGTATGTTGGGGGTGTAAATGAGTTAAAAGAGGAGTTGATTACTATAAACAAGAGTGGATTATTTGTTGAAAAAATGGAATCTCCGTATTTTTTGTGTTAGTGTAACAGCCTGACAGTTCTACCAACATGCTGAAATAGCCATAGAACTGAAATTCATCTCCACCGCAAATTATAGCAACGTCAACACCCCAATGCCATTAAGCCCCCTCGGTCGGTCATGGATGCCCGACCCTACAAGAAATACACATTTTGTAGGGTGCGGCTTCCATGACGCACCGCATTTTTCTATCACCTTATCGCTTATCTTAATGGCATTAAGCCCTACCCCCTGATAGCACATTCAATGTGCTATCAGGGGGTAGGCGACGACTTCGCTAATGTTTTCGGACGAACACCATTCGCCCCTACGTATAATAAAACCCCCAACTTGCCCAATCTCCTCACAGTCACCGTTTGAAATTTATTCCCCAAGCTTCCGCTTAACGGATGTATAATACGCAAGCGCCGTCCTAAACTCTTCCTGCGAAAAATCCGGCCACAGCAAATCTGAAAAAAACCATTCCGCATACACCGTTTGCCACGGCAGGAAGTTGCTTAGCCTGTGGTTTTCGGAGCCGCCGGTGCGAATTACCAAGTCAACATCCGGCGTACCGGCAGTATCCAGGCAATGCGCGAAACTTTCCTCTGTAATGTCATTTATATCCATCAGGCCGCCCTTTACATTAGCGGCTATTTTTTTTACGGCGCGCACAATTTCGTCGCGGCCACCATAGCTTAGGGCTATTTGCACGGTAAGCTTTGTGCAGTGTGCTGTTGCGGCTTCTATTCCTTCGATAACGGACATCGCACGCTTGTCAAAGCGGGTCCTGTCGCCTATAATCGTTATTTTTATGCCTTTCTCGGCGCAATTGGTTTTTTCCTCTATAAAGTACTTTTCCATCAGGCCAAAAAGGTGGCGTATTTCGCGCGCATTCCGCTTCCAATTTTCCGTAGAAAAAGCGTAAACCGTCAGATACGGCACGCCATCTTGCAAGCACCATTCGCACAAATGCCCAAATGTTTTGGCGCCGTTGTCGTGCCCCCGATGCAATTCGAAAGCGTGGGCCTTCGCCCAACGCCTGTTTCCGTCCATGATAACACCTATGTGGTTGATTGCCATTTTTGTAATGCTCCGTTCTCTATTATAGATCAAGCTCCCGCGCTCCATTAGACTGCTTAATACGTCCGAAAAATCAAATAATGGACAAGCCCGCGCAGCAGAACCTTGCATTCGTCGTTTATTTGAGAATTTTTGATTAAATCTAAACTTTCCCGAGATAGTTCAGTTATTTTATCCTCAGAAAATTGCTTTGCGCCTGTGGCGGTAAATACTTCCCGCACGGCCTCCAAATCTGCTTGTGCTGCGCCCTGCTTTCCATATAGCCGGTCGAGTAGGCTTTTTTGCTGCGCAGTTGCATGTTTGTACGCATAGCCATATATCAGGGTCTGTTTTTTTTCCGCTAAGTCGGAAATTGCGGGCTTGCCCAAGGTTTCGTCATTGGCGTACATGCCCAGCAAATCGTCCTTTATTTGAAAAGCAATGCCAAGCGGCAGGGCAATTTCCTTCAGCTCGTCTATAAATTGTTCACCTGCGCCGCCGCAAACGGCACCTATCATAAGCGGCCCGGCAAGCGTGTACCAAGCGGTTTTAGTACGGTAAATTTCATATACTGCGTTCATGTACGTGTCATAGTTTTCTTCTATGTTCATTGGCTCGAAGGGAAGGGTCACATCCATTATTTCGCCTTCCAGGGTTAGCAGCTGAATTTCCGAAAACTGCTGGAATATGCGCACCTTTATGGCGTCATCGATATGTTCAGCCTGTGCCAGTATGTTGTTTGCCAGGAACAACCCATAATCCCCTACACATATGGCTCGGGCAATACCAAAATGCTTAGCCTCTTCATTGCCGGCCCCGGCCGCAAGCTGATTTTCGTAACTGTGTACATGAATTGTCTTTTTATCACGGCGGGCTTCGCTTCGGTCAATGATATCGTCGTGGATAAGAATGGCGGTTTGAAATACTTCATATGCGGTTGCCACAGGCAAAAAATTGTCAGAATCTTTTGCCGCAATTTTCTCGTCCTCTGGGCGAGTGCATCCGTTTTGGCCAGTGGAAAGCGATACAGCCGCTTTCTCACCCAGCCGTATCATGGTGCCGCGTATACACTTGCCGCCGCGGCTTTGCTCGAACAAATCCCGCACGGCACTATATGTGAATTGATTGCCCATGCTTGCATCCATTAGACGTTCCATTTCAAGTTCTGTGCAGCCGTTAATTTTCGTCTTCGACTCTGCCAGAAAAATGGCAAACATTAAATAATCGTATATGTCGTCAACAATTTCTGCCGGGGCAGACGCACTGCCAACCAGCCCGAAACTCGGCCAACATTCCGGGTATTTTATTTCTGCCGCCAATAATTCTTCCAATGAAGAAACAAAATAAGTATTTTTGCAAATATCGCGGCATGTGTTATAAAGTTCCACAGAATTGGCGCTTTTTTTATCCCCTACTATAATCATATTATCAACCGTATGGGCTATTTCTGCGGCTTTTTTGCTTCTGTCTGTCATAAAGCTGCAAAGCGTATTGTGAATGGTAGCCCCCGGGCATTTTTGCAACACCAGTTTACAAGCCTTATTCCACCAATCTCTTTTGCAAGTGGTTTGCGCCACTACGCAAATTGGCGAAGTCCAATCTATGCCAGATAAATCCGCTTGGGTTTCCAGCACAACGGCATTGTCGTTTTTGCACCAACCGCGTACGCCAATAACTTCCGGGTGGTTATTCTCGCCAATGATAATAATGGTGCTGCCATTGCCGCTTGCGTGTTCCACTATTTTGTGGGTGTTTTTGACTTTAGCACAGGTGCAATCTTCGATGGTTACGCCCTTTGCTTGCAAGCCTTCACAAACAGCCCTTGGTACGCCATGCGCACGGATAATTACGGTAGCGTTGGGCTCTATATCGTCGATACTGTTCGTTACATAAAAGCCCTTTTCACGGTACTTGTACATGACATGGCTATTGTTTACAAGGTCACCATATAGGTAAACTTTTTGCCCTGCTTCTATATTGGCAAAATTGGCGTTGGCTCGGTTTATTGCAGATTGAACGCCGCGGCAAAATCCTGATTCCTTTATAATTGTGATTATGGTTATCACCGTCCTGGGAATGGGTTGGGTTAACTATATCATACTTGGCGGGGGATTGGGTAGGATAATACCCATATTGGAAATAGGGGTAATGATAAAATTCAGTTGGTGATAAAATATCACCAACTGAATTTTACGTGAAGCCCATTCTCCATTTAAAATGACTATACTATTCTACTGCGTTGTTTTTGTCGTGCAATTTATACATATACAATACGATTTTTTTCGACCTTTTTAATCATTTTGTCATACAACAGTATTGCAAATTATGCACATTCATGCTATAAGTGAAGCACTAATAGTTACTCAATAAGTTCATTAAAAATTCGCGTCTTAAATATTTTTACTATATTTGTGGAAAATAAACTCTGATTCCATCTTGCAGCTACATTTATGTGTATTAGGAGGCGTTGCGTATGATTGAAGTTTTAAGACAGGAAAAAAAATATTTAATTAATCTGGAACAGTATTACTACCTTTCTCGCAGGTTTAGCAGCCTCCTTATGGAGGACAAGCATAGCAGCGGTGATGGATACTTGGTTCAATCGTTATACTTCGATAGTCTTGACGATGACGACTACAGAGAAAAAATTGACGGCGTTGATGTACGAAAAAAGATACGGCTGCGCAACTATGGTGCCAATTCTCCATCGGCCAAGCTGGAAATGAAGCAAAAACAAGGTATGCAGCAAAAGAAACGTTCTTTAACATTAGATAGGGAGCAATCGCGCCGTGTTATAAACGGGGATTATTCTGCACTATTAGAAGACAACTCCAATTTTGCCGGGGAATGCTTTGGAATTATGAATATGCAGTGTTACCGCCCCAAAGCGGTTATAATGTACACTAGGAAGGTTTTTGTGGCATTCGAAAACGAAATAAGAATTACCTTCGACCACCATATAAAAGGGTCTGAATCCAACTTCGATATCTTTTCTAATGACTTAGTAGGGAACACGCTATTTGACCCGTTTTTAGTGGTTATGGAGGTAAAGTTTAACGGCTTTTTGCTTAGCTATATCAAGGATATTATTAACGAGGTAAACGCAAGCGAATCAGCAGTTAGTAAATATTGCCTTGGCCGGGCAGTAGGAAAAAATTATATATTTTTATAAAAGGAGGCAAAATATATGAGAAACATATTATTAGATACACTTGCCCAAAGCGGCGGTTTAACCATTCAAGATATTGTAGTACGCATTGCGGCGGCTACGTTACTCAGTGTGGTTATTTACATTTCATATTGGTATACCCACACAGGCACTTCTTACAGCAAAAAATTTAACGTGTCCCTTATTACGCTTACCATTTTAACTTGTACCGTTATGACGGTTATCGGAAATAATATTGCCCTGTCGCTGGGTATGGCCGGTGCGCTTTCTATCGTGCGTTTCCGTACCGCGGTAAAAGATTCCAGAGACACCGTGTATATCTTTTGGGCGGTTATTGTAGGCCTGTGTAGTGGTGTGGGCGATTTTTGGACAGCCATTATCGGCAGCGGCGCTGTAACCGTCATATTGCTTTTAATGGGAAGAGTAAGAAACGAAAACAGGATTTTGCTTATCATTAAAGCCCAAAAAAGCCTGGAAGGCGAGATTGAAGGAATTGTATTTAAATACTTTAATATGAAGCCCCTGCTGCGTGTAAAAAACACAACGGAAACCAGCGTAGAATTTATTTTTGAAATGGATAGAAATACCTATAACCGCGCACACAAAGGAGACAAAAGCATCACACAATTGCTATATGAAAAAGGCGGCATGGAGTATGTAAATATTGTCACCCAAAATGACGAAATAAGCGGGTGAGGATCGATCTCTGCTTGGCCGACGAAAGGAGGCATGAGGGAATATGAGACGTAGCGTAATTTATTATATGGCCGGTTTTGTGGCCATTGCAGCAGTAATTGTAGGATTAATATACTTCGGTGCGCATGATGACGTACGGCGTTATCACCAACACCTGGAAAACCCAAGCGAAGCAGACCTGGGGGCACCCCTGCGTTATGATACGTTTTTTACGCATTTACCCCTCATGATAATTGATACGTTTGGCGCGGAAATACCGGGGCGGCCACTGGCATTTGGTCTTGGATATTACCCTCCAGATTTAATGCGCGAATTCCATACAACTTTGGATGACGAAACAGAAATAGAAGTTTCCATTTCTGTCATAGATAACCGTGACAATTGGAACCATATAGACGACACCCCCGCTTATGAGTCTCTGGCAATGATGCGCCTGCGAGGCAATTCATCCCGCTTTTTTCACAAACCAAACTACCGTATCAGCCTCATCCATCCCAACGCCGAAAATAACCCGCTGCCGCTGCTTGGCATGAACCCGCATTCCGAATGGGCACTACATGGCCCATTTCTGGATAAAACCCTCATGCGCAATTATATGTGGATGAATATCGCCGCCGAGGTGATGGGGCCGGGCCACTTTGTTCCTCAAGTACGGTTTTTCGAGCTCATATTAAACGGGGAGTATCAAGGCGTTTACGTGCTTATGGAAACCGTTAGGGTAAGCCCAAGCAGGGTGAGCTTAAACCGCTATAGGGACGGTATGCCTGTTACCAGCTATGTTGTACGTTTCGACACCGTCACACAAACCCCGGAGCGAAAAGTGAATAATTTCTCTTACTACACGCTCCGTTTAGAGGGAGGCAATAAACTGGAAATTATGTACCCTACCCTTTCCCGGCAAACCGATGTTGTACACGAATACGTGGCAAGAAATGTAAGCACTGTAGAGCGGATACTGTACTCACCGGAAATATTATGGTATTCCGGCATATACGAGCAATATATTGATTTAAACTCCTTCGTTAATTTTTTTATAATCAACGAATTTATTGCAAATAATGACTTATGGGCCGGTTCTACGTATTTACACAAAGATGTACGCGGACGGCTTGTGGCAGGGCCTGTTTGGGACTTTAATAATGTAATGGATAATTTTTTCTTATCTATGCCTGTAGACCAGTTTATACTTGCAGACCGCGGCTGGTTTGACCGGCTGATGATGTCTCCTACTTTTACCGACCGGGTGATACGCCGCTGGCACGAGTTGCGCACGGGCACTTTGGCCGAAGCGCGGCTTATCAATTATATGCAGGAAGTCGAAGATTGGCTGGGCAGTGCCATAGACCGCAATTTTGAGGTATGGGGATATAGTTTTGACCCTTCACAAGTAAGCCCCATGGCACGCCGCCGCCCAACTTATGCGGAAGCGGCGGAAGGCATAACCATATTTGACTTAAACCCTTCCAGTTTTGAAGAAGCGATGGAATGGATGCGCGATTATACGATAGAACGCGGACGTTGGCTGGATAGTTACATTGATACATTACGTCAGTTTAGCCACCCCTCCCGTCACGCGTTGTGGATTTTGCAGTGATTTACGGGCGCAGATTAAAATGTCATTCAGCTACGAGGCAAAACCACCCCGGCACTTCGTGCCACCCCTCCACGGAGGGGAATTAAAACCGTAAATTCCCCTCCGCGGAGGGGTGCCGCCAACGGCGGCGGGGTGGTTACGGGTTGCGAATTTGTTTAGCTTAAACGATATTGGACAGGAGGTGTAACTGACTATGCGGAAATATCTTATCGTAATTGTATTGGTCTTATTTATCGTACTTGGCTCACTGTACGTATACTTTGCCAGAAGTTTTTTTATCGATTTTAGGCCCAATGCCCCCGTATCTATTGCATTTCTTGCAGAAGGGGATGCCATTATGCAGCAAAACCCAGATGGACTCTATGTTCCTGTAATGCTGCGCGGCGTAGAAGTTACTCCATCTATCCCGGGGCATATGGCTTGGGATTTTGCTGCCACCAAGGATGATTATTTGCGTTGGTTTGGATATATTGACGTCATGGGCGCAAACTCAATTTATGTCTCAAATATTATGAATTCCGCGTTTTATCGCGCACTGTATACGTTCAATACAACAAATGACACGCCGCTGCTTTTACTGCAGGGTGTAGGTGGTCATGACTATAGCAGTCTAACGTCTTCGCTCAGGGAAGCGATAGACATTATACATGGCCGCAGGGTTAACTTTCTTGGCCGTGCAGGCATTGAATTTTTCATGTCTAATGTATCCCCTTGGGTGGTTGGCTTGGTGGTTGGCTCGGATTGGGATCCGGATATGATAACATTTATGAACCATTTCGACCCTGCTTTGCCCAATAGTTTTAAAGGCGAGTTTTTTAGTGCTGCCTACGGTGCGTCACGGTTTGAAGTGATGCTTGCCGCTGTAATGGATAACGCCATTTTCTATGAAACAAGAAGATTTAAGGTTCAACGCCCCATTGGATTTATATCAAACCCCTTGGTAGATTTCTTAGAGTATTCGGTGGCTTATGCAACCCAATTGCGAAAATATGTACAGTTAGACCCTGAAAATATTCTACCTTCGGAATCCATGGCCGCCGGAACATTTGCGGCATATCGGCTTTTCTATTTTACTGACAGCTTTGCAAGTCTTTTGACCCCAAGCCAGCAAGCAGCCCTTGCGCCAATGCTTGAAGACTTAGACCGCAGCGGCTTTGCTAACGATTATTTAAATTTGCTTGCCGGGTATCACACCATGCCTGTTATCGCAACAGGGTTTGGATTTTCCAGCAGCCGCGCGCCGCATATAATGGACAGGCCGCCTATGAACGAACGGCAGCAAGGGGAAGCACTGGCCAGTATGGCCATGCAGATAGAAAATAGCGGCTGGGGCGGCGCTTTTATTTCCACTTGGCAAGATACATGGGAGCGGCGTACTTGGAATACAGCCTTTTCTTCCGACCCATGGCGTAACCACTACTGGCACGACTTGCAGTCTGTAGACCAAAATTATGGGCTAATGGCTTTTGAGCCGGGGCAAAATGAGCGTCCGGTATTAATAGATGGCAACGCTGACGAATGGAATGCCTCCCACTTGGTGCATGAATATGAGGGCATACGCATATATGCGCAATACAACACCCAGGGGCTGTATTTATTGGTACGCGGGTATGGGGTAAACCCGCAAAATACGCTTTACATGCCTATTGATGTAACGCCCCGTTCCGGGACATCTGTGTACCGCGGTTTGGAATTTGCCCAGCCTTCAGATTTTTTATTGGTATTATCGGGGGCACATGGAAGCCGATTGCTGGTTAACAGGCGTTATGATGCAACATTTCAACGTTTTTATGGAGAAATGACGGGCATAAACCCCTTCACGCTTGTTCCGCCCAGATGGAATTCGGAATTTGTACCCATAACCCTAGCATTACAAAACACTTTGATTGTTGATGAATACACTTTTGCATTTCTTACAGACGAAGCACGGGAATTGCGGCGTTTGAAATCTTGGGAAACGGGTACGCTAATACACGGTATAGGAAACCCTGCTTCCCCTTATTTCAATTCTTTAGCCGATTTCTTTTTTGGTGAAAACTTAGTTGAAATACGTCTGCCATGGATGCTGCTAAACTTTTTTGACCCTTCAACCATGCGGATACACGACGACTATTTTGAAAACTTTGGAGTGGAAGGGCTGAGTATCCGAGAAATACACATTGGCATCGCAACGGAAGGTATTGTGGCTCCAATGTCACCGATACCACTGCGCGGGTGGAGAAACAATGTGCCGTTTCATGAACGCTTAAAGCAGTCTTACTTTATCATGCAAGAAATTTGGGGTGATTAAATGTCATTCGACCTACGAATATATATTATTGTTGGCATCTTTATTATTATCTGCATTGCATTAATGATTTTTAATTTTGTAATCATCTACTATGGTCTGGGAAATGCGCCACTTACAGGCAAGGTTAATAAATGGAGGGCCATACTTTACAGGCAAGCAATGATAATCCCCGGTAAAAAACCCACCATGTTGAAACATCAGAAGCTTTTATTAAAAAAGTTGTCAAACGCAGACAACCTAGCCGCATATTCCCATGCCCTGCAATATATAAAGCACGAGTTCCCGGAAGCTTACAATGAATATATTCACAATTGTTATACAACTTTTGGGAAACTTGCCGATATATACAGCCGTAAGCCGCTTATTGAACTAACATGCTACACCTATTTTATTTGTCATTTTCCACAAGTGGTAGGCCATACGTATGGGACACTGGTAGATACACTCATTTCATTTATAGATGGCTCCAGCGTTTATTGCCGCGCAAATATCCTTTGCGCACTGTGCAGCATTGGTAATGCGCAAAGCGTTGTAAATGCATTGCAAGTGGTTAGCGATAAATCCCTTTTTATGCACAATCAATTACTCACAAATAGGTTGGCACATTTTACAGGCGATAAAGAAATTTTGGAGGAATATTTATGGAGAACAGGACAGCACTGGAATGATAATATACTCGTTTCGGTAATACAATTCATCACCCAAGTTTCAGATAGCTATAGTGAGAAATTCTTACCGGTTTTGCAAAACGCCTCCTATAGTACGGAAGTACGCGCCGCCATTATCCGCTACTATGGGAAATATATGTACGAACCGGTGCGCCCGGTATTAATTGAATTTGTCGTAAACCCTACAGACGTTAACTTGACTATCGAGGCGATATCCGCCTTAGCTTTGTACCCGGCTCCGGATACGATTGCAGCACTAAAGGATGCCTTGTCCAGCTCTAGGTGGCAAATTCGATATAGTGCATCCTCCACGCTTGTAGAACTACTAGGCAAACCGGATTTGTTAACGCTTCTGCAGGACGAGAGCAGTTATACAAGAGAAATTATAGACTATATGTTGGAACGTAAAGACATATTACAAAGTGCTACCTCACCCCTAACCCTGCATTAAAAGCGGCTTATCGCTAGTTTGCCTTTGGCAAACCGCTAAGGCCGCGCGTTTCGTACAGAGCAATTTCCTAGAGAATAAAGAAATGGATGGTGAACAAGTAACCGTATGATGGATTTTTTACGAGGATTCCTCTATTTTGTCAGCATCTTTTACATCGCGTACCTCACGATATTTGTAATTTTTTCGTTTTTTTCTGTTGCAGTAGGTGCGTATAGGTTGTATGTAAAAGATCGCATGTTAAGGCTTAATAATAAACTGAACCATGGTGATTTGCCGGTTTCGGTTATTGTTCCGGCTTATAATGAGTCTGTTACCATTGTAGATAGTATAAACTCTCTTTTGGAGCTTGATTACCGGCTATATGAAATCGTTATTGTAGATGACGGCTCGAAAGATGATACTGCACAAAAACTCATAGATGAATTTAACCTAAAATTCATTCACCGCCCAATTAACCGTGAACTTGAGTGCCAACCCGAAGAAGCCATTTACGAAACGATAGTCAATGGTGTTGGCGTTACCTTGGTGCGCAAAAAAAATGGCGGCAAGGGCGATGCGCTTAATATGGGTATAAACGCTAGCCGCTACCCCTATTTTATATGTATGGATGCAGACTCAAAGCTGCAAAAAAATTCTCTTACGGAAATTGTGGAGCCGCTATTTGAGGACGATACCGTTGTAGCTGTTGGGGGTATGATTTTTATATCCCAGTGTGTACGTACGGAAAACGGCAATGCCGTAGGCTACCGTTTGCCGCCTAACTTACTGGTATGCATGCAAGCGGTAGAGTACAGCCGCTCTTTCTTAGCAAGCCGCATTTTGATGGACTCATTTAACGGCAACCTAATTATATCCGGAGCTTTTGGATTGTTTAAAAAGTCCACAGTTGTTGCCGCCGGGGGCTATAGTGCCGATAATCTTGGTGAGGATATGGAATTGGTCCTTAAGCTACATGTGTACTGCCGTAATAACTATATAAAATACCGGATAGGATACCAGCCAAATGCCATATGTATGACTCAAGCCCCAACAAGATTTAGGGACTTGAGAACGCAACGCCGCAGATGGCATATTGGATTGCTTCAAAGTATGTTTACTCATAGGCGAGTTATGTTTAATTTGAAATTTGGCCTGGTGAGCTTTTTTTCTTATTTTTATTACTTAGCATATGAGCTGATGGCGCCGATTATAGAACTGTTTGGGATTGTGACCATTATTTTGGCATTGTTTTTAGATGTTTTGAACATGGAATATATGGTTGTATTTTTGGTGGTTTATGCGATATACGGCACGATTATAAGCTTAAGTGCTTTTTCTCAGCATTTATATACCCAAAGATTCCGGCTGTCACCATTTGACATGCTAAAGGTTTTATTTTTGTGTATATTGGAGTTTGGTATTTTCCGTTATGTCCTTGCCATTGTACGTCTTATGGCATTTGTCCGTTACGGAAAAAATAAATCGAGTTGGGGTAAAATTAAACGGGTATAGTATATTCTATTTGCTAAAATGTTGTACACAGCAAAGGGAACGTGGAGTCCACCATACACTGCTCGGGACATGAATCGTAATAGAATCTATTTCAATACTTCCATCATCGTTTTTGTATTCCCAAGTGCCCAAAATGCTACCATCATGGGCGCATGACTGCCCAGAGCGTACCAATGTACGACCGTTCGGCGCAAATGGGGAATACCCGATATAAACATGCCCCCCCACAAGCGCAGTAGCAGCTTTTTGAATAAAAGGTTCCTGCGCTTTTTTGTATGCACCGGCGAATTTAATGTTTTCGATATTAAATTTGTAGCAAGATTAAAAAGCGGCTTCGCCGCGCGTTTCGTACAGAGCACTTTCCTAGCAAATAAAAAAGCGGCTTCGCCGCATTAAAAGCAAGATGTCTTTACCATTTTATAGCAGTTTCCTAGCATATAAAAAAGCGCGCTTGCGCGTAATGCCATTAAGTTAAGGATTGCTATGATGCCTCGGTCGGTCATGGATGCCCGACCCTACAAGAAATACGCATTTTGTAGGGTGCGGCTTCCATGACGCACCGCATTTTTCTGTCACCTTATCGCTTATCTTAATGGCATTGACCATGCCCCCCTGACGGCACACTCAATCTGCCGTCAGGGGGTAGACAACAATATCATTTGGCTAAACTATACCCCCTGATATCACATTCAATGTGCTATCAGGGGGTAGGCAGCAATATCATTCAGTTAAGGGTATTTATAATTTTACGGGCGAACACAGTTCGCCCCTACGAAAAACGGGGCTATTGTAGGGGCGAACTGTGTTCGCCCGTGCCTCCGCATTATGGATTAACTTAATGGTATTGCGCTTGCGCGCGCGTTTCGTACAGAGCACTTACCTAGCAGATAAAAAACGATTTAACACATTTAGAATTTTTTATTTCTTTGTTGACAAATTATCTCCTCATGTCTATAATAACTGAAAAAGAATTGTGAAATTCTTATACTTTTTGAAAGAAAGTGAACTATGTTTCGTGCAAAATATAAAAAAACATTTGCAATCACATTGATGATGTTACCAGGGGCAATTTGGTTAATAGTGCTAAGATACCTACCAATGGCTGGGGTGATTATGGCGTTTCAAGATTATCGTCCGCATCCTCCCAACCCCACGCTATTAAATAACATCATAAACAGCCGGTTTATTGGATTGGAAAATTTCCGGTTTATTTTTGCCACAGACCGCGCATGGAATATGATGAGAAACACAATTGGATATAATGCCGTTTTCATCATACTTACCATGGTGCTTTCTATTGCGCTGGCCGTTTGTCTTAACGAAATAAGCAAACCCTTTCTTGCCAAAATATTTCAAACGGTTATGTTTTTCCCTTTTTTCATCAGCTGGGTAGTTGCAAGTTATTTTGTGTTTGCCTTTCTTGCACCTAACTTTGGCTTGCTTTCCGACATGCGCAATTGGTATCACGACCCGGCACCATGGCCGTTTATACTAACCGGCGCACATTTGTGGCGGAATCTTGGGTTTAATAGCATTGTATATTTGGCGGCTATACGAGGCATAGACCAAGAACAATACGAAGCCGCCGCCATAGATGGCGCATCCAGATGGAGACAGATTTGGTCAATCACCGTCCCTGGCATCAAACCAATGATTATTATTTTGTTTATCATGGCAGTTGGGCGCATATTTAACGCAGATTTTGGACTGTTTTGGAACGTACCTAATAACATGGGCCCGCTGATGCGTGTAACAGAGGTTTTTGACACATATGTATTCCGCGCTATGCAAACAATGACGGTTGGCATGTCCACAGCGGCCGGCCTATTCCAAAGTATAATAGGTTTTATATTTATAATGGCTGCCAATGCCGTTGTACGTAAGGTTGACAATGAAAATGCGCTGTTTTAAGGGAGTGTTTGTATGGGTGTTGCAAGTCACAAGGTAAAAAAGAAATTCCGCGGCAATCAAATAAGCATACCTGCCGAGGCAGTAATTGGATTCATAGTGGGGGCATTTGCACTCTTTTGTGTCCTGCCGCTTATCTTTATTATTATAATATCTTTCACAGGGGCTGACAGTTTACGAA
>Ga0123355_10008013_pt1 | contig 15928 bp, 22 predicted proteins | sample TergutEmb28metaG_3_FD_89872 | JGI IMG/M metagenome (GOLD analysis project Ga0123355, IMG submission 89872) | Embiratermes neotenicus P1 segment gut microbial communities from Petit-Saut dam, French Guiana - Emb289 P1 | ecosystem: Host-associated > Arthropoda: Insects > Digestive system > Gut ...
AACCTTGCATCCGTGGGCGAAAAAAAACTGTTTATAATCGGTGACATGAACAACATGAATCACCAGGCGCAAAACAAAATGCTGAAAACCATCGAAGACACCACCGACACCTTCTTATTACTCGCATCAAACGACAACAATATATTGAATACAATAAAATCCCGTTGCGTCATCAAATACCCCGACCCGTTACCAGAGAATTTAACGATACAAAAACTCAAAGAAAATTCCGAAGGAATTTTCGCAGCAGTAAGAAGAGTGATAAACGCAAAATCACTGGACGAAATGCTCCCCTACATTGCAACGATTAACTCAAACCCCACCGTCGCTTTGATTTATTTTTCAGAATTATGCAAAGATTTGCCAATCACAAAACGTCATGCTATATTAACCCAAATTGCGGTAATCAACCGAAACATCGCGGCGAACTGCAATCCCACAAATGCGCTAGACACACTATATATGGAGATATTAAAAAAATGATCAAAACAATACAGGTAAACATCGGCGGAAACCCACCCGCACAAAAATTCGACACGTCAATGAACGTCAAAATCGGCGACCGCGTCATCGTGGAAACCCAAAACGGTGCCGAATGGGGGGGTGTGACGACACTGCCAATCGCAACCAAACAATCCGGTAAAAATTCCATGGTGTTACGTACGACCGACAGCCAAGACGACAAAACAATAGCCGAACTTGAACTCGCCGCCAAAAACGCAATACCGGTGGTGGAAGAAAAAATCGCGAAATATAAACTGGACATGAAAGTTTTATCCGCCAGTTACACCTTTGACGGTAATAAAATTATGATAAACTTCTTTGCCGACAACAGGGTTGATTTCCGCGAACTGGTAAAAGACCTTGCATATACCCTGCGTGCCCGTATCGAATTGCGACAAGTGGGAAGCCGTGACGAGGTAAAACACATCGGTGCCATGGGAATCTGTGGACAGGAATGTTGTTGCAAACGCTTCCTCAACAACTTCGACAACGTGACAATCAAAATGGCGAAAAATCAAGGTCTTGCATTAAACCCACAAAGAATAAATGGCTCCTGCGGAAGGCTCTTGTGCTGCCTTTCATACGAAAACGACCATTACACAAAAGCCAACGAAAAAATGCCCAAATGGAACGCGGAATGCCAAACACCTGACGGTAAAGGAATCGCAAAGGACGTCAATGTCCTAAAAGAAACCGTCAACGTCCAATTCAAAAACGGCGACATCTTTACCCAACAACAATATAAACTCTGTGATATTAAATGTCGTAATTGTGGCAGACACGCGGATGATAAACGTTAAGTCAAGCTCCCCTCATCAAACAACTCATCCTCTAAAAACTCACTCACGTGTATATCAAAACCTTTCGCAATTAATACCAAAGTCGAAAGCATATTATCTGTTATCGTATTATGCATAATGTTTTTCAATGTGGAATGTGTCAGCCCACTCTTTTTTGCCAATCTATATTGTGTCATCTTCTTCTCGCTCAATAACCTTGCTATTCTTACGGACACCGCCTTATTTGTGTTCATTTTCCATACTCCCTATGGTTAATCATAAAATATGGTCACGAACGGCCATAATGTATCGATATATGGTTGTGCGTGACCATATATTGTGTTATTCTTGAATACTCTATTCAACAAAGGAGAAATATATGGAAAAAAAACAGGCAGAAAAACTGGTCGACGAAATGTGGAAAGAACAAATCGAAAGCAGGAAAGAGCCTCCATCAGTCAAAGAATTTCTTAACAACGTAATAGAAAGTTTATTCAAAACAGAATGTGAAGAAAATTGATACCCCCTACTCCACCTTCAACTCATTACTCCCAAAAAAATGCTCCCGATACGGACACTCTGCGCATGGACCTTTTTTCCCGTCATCAATACACATAGACCGAAAAACTTCGTCGACTTCTTTAACTGCGTCAACCTGTTTAATCTCTGCGAAATATTCCTTCAGGGTTTCCGCCCCTACCACATTACTCTTGCGATTTACCACACCACTACATAACGTATCCAACTCATCCCGTCGCGTAATACACACGTAAATCTCGCCCATGGGGTCGAGTCGCTTCTTAATCTCAAAATCACTTTTATCCAACGCAAACATATAGGTAATATCATCAACAATGACACTCAATACCAAATCGCTCTCCCGCATATCATGCTTGACCCTGACCCCCGTATGCCCCGCAAAAAAACGGAGTTCGACAAATCCCATGACCGCGCCCCCGTCGTATAAAATAATATTTTTAATTGTATCCATAAAAAGATTTTAAATCTTTTCGGTATTTTTTATTTGCCTTATTTTGTCGGAAACCGCAATAAATTGTTGCACCGTCAAATTCTCCGGTCGCAATTGCGGGTCAATACCCAATTCATCCAAAACACCCAAATCAATCCCTAACTGTTTCAATCCATTCGCAATCGTCTTTCTGCGCGCCGCAAAAAGCCCCTTCAGTAATCGCTCATCTATCTGGATTGCGTCGTCATTTTTCCTAACAATGACAATGAAGCAACTATCCACCCCCGGAACAGGCACAAACATCCCACGCGGTACGCGTTTTACAATTTTCGCATCCCCCCACGACTGCACCGCGACACTCAACGCCCCGTATTCCTTTCCCCCAGGTTTTGCTACAATCCGCTTCGCAACATCATCCTGTATCAGGACACAAATCATCCGACAACTGGGCGACTTCATAAATTTCATTATCAACGGCGTAGTTATATAATACGGAATATTCGCAATCACAATCTCGGGGTCGATATCCGCCCGCAACGCGTCTTCGAACCGCAAATCTATATTATCAAACCCGCGGAACTGTTGCCCCAACACATCCCTTAAACTCTCGTCAACCTCATACGTCACAACCCCCGCAAAATTCCGGGCAAGAACCCGCGTCAGCGTACCCGCACCGGTACCCACTTCGACAACTCTATCTTCGCTCCTCAACCCCAACCCCGCAACAACACTTTGCAAAAAATTCTCATCCGCAATAAAATTCTGCCCCAACCCCTTTTTGAAGTTAAAACCGGTTGCTTTCAAATCTTTTATTAAACTCATACTTAAACTTATACTATCTACGCAAATTCAACAACAATAATCCTAATGTCTCCATTTGTCGATACCAAATTATGCCAAAATTGTTGCAAAAAATCCCAAAATACTTTAGAATAACTTATGCATTTATTACAAATGCTAAAAACCTACAAAAGAAAAACATACGAAAAACTTTCAACCAAAGAAAAAGAAACCCCGCGGAAATCGTGGGGTTTTCATTTGTCATTGCGAGGGGCGAATGCGACGCGGCAATCTCCGCATATACATTGCAATGGAACGCGTCCTTTTATCCTACCTTGAACATATTTGCGGCAAAACCAACGTCCACGAAAATTATCCGCTGAAATCTTTGACCACATTTGGTATCGGCGGCAACGCACGATTTTTTGTGGCGGTAAATTCAAAGGACAAACTGCAAAGATTAATAAGCGCCCTAAAATTCATCGAACAAAAATATTTCATCATAGGCAACGGGTCAAATATTCTCGCCCACGACGACGGATACAACGGCGTTGTCATTAAATTGGGTTTTGACGAAATTATCGACAACGCATGTTTCATATACGCCGACGCGGGGGTCAAAATCGGCAAACTTTGTAATTTCGCATACGAACGCGGATTGTCCGGGCTTGAATTTGCGTACGGTATCCCCGCAACGGTGGGCGGTGCGGTGTACATGAACGCAGGAGCATTCGGGGGCGCAATCTCCGACGTCGTAGTCATGGTTGACGCGCTAGTTGACAGTGAAATAAAAACCATCGAAGCCAAAAACCTGAAATTCGATTATCGTAAATCTGTGTTCCAAAAAAAGGATTGGATTGTCCTCGGTGCTTACTTTTACCTCAAACCCTGTGACAAAAACCAAATCCGCGACCGAATGACCACGAACCTAGAAAAACGTCGCACCACACAACCGCAGGCAAAATCCGCGGGTTCGGTATTCAAACGCGACAAAAACCTTATCGTGTCGCGTGCAATCGACGAACTAGGATTAAAGGGCACACGCATCGGTGACGCCGAAATATCCACCAAACACGCAGGGTTCATCATCAATACCGGTTCGGCGACATCCCGCGACGTAACCCGCCTTATCTCTTTGATACGAAAACAAATTAAATCTGCCCACAACGTCACACTGAAAACCGAAATCCAGATATTGAAATAATTATCGCGACACTTCTTGGTCGGTAGCCTGTTGCGTAGGTTGTTGTGAAATGCCTGTTTGCTGGGTTTGTGTCAATGTGTTAAGCTTATCGGTAATCACATTATTAAAAGTATTCAATTGCGGAATATCCGCGGATTCATTCTTTTTATCTTCCAAACGCCCTAAAAAATCTGTTTTCGCGGTTTGTTTTTCTTCCCCGTCTAATTGTCTTATTTGATTAATATTCGCATCTAAAATGCTTTGTTGGGTTTGCTTCTCAATGCTCTCTATTTTCAAATTTATTTCATCCCGAGAGACACCTTTTTGTTCTAATAAATCACGACGACCTGCAATTCTTTGCAATCTTCCTGTTTCGTCCATTTTGTCTATCAGTTGAATAAAACTTCCCTCACTTGTTTTGCTATCATATTTTTCCATTATTTTTTCTGGTCCATCAAACATCGCCCCAAAAAAAACATCTTCACCCACCATTTCTTTAATTTGTCTTGCCAAAAACACTTCCGGTACATATGTAGCACCCCTAAGGTTATGGCGTTGACCCATTACTCTTTCCGTTAATAATTCTGTCGCACCTTCATTAAAACCAGTACCCCTAATTTCCGCGGTACCATTTTCGCTGAAAACAAAAGAAGTAAGTCCAATTCGTCTTCCACCCTCAATTGGAAAGTCGGTAACTTTATGTATCAACTCATGAATACGCATCCATTGATTTCTCGCACTTTGCAAAGAACCAAAAGTGATTTGCCCTGCTCCTTCTGGCTCTACACGATATCCGGCACCAGTTATATTATGCCTGCCTTCTGCTTGATTTACAGGAGCCATATTAATTCGATAAGGGTCTTTATCGTCTACTGTGGTTCGAATCCTGTCTTCTATCCACTGTTTTGGGTCATTGACATTAAGTATTGACCCCAAGTTTTCGGGTGCAAATGCCCGTTGCATTTTTTCTATATCTTGTTCCAAATATGACGACAACAATTGTTGCGAATATTTACCTCTTAATGCATCCTCTAGTCCGTCACTGCCACTCTGATTGTCTATTTCGTTAAAATGCTCTGAATCTTTTTTAATTTGATTAAATGCAAGTGCAACAACGTTCGGATCAACACCACGTCTGTTGAACATATTCATCGTACTTTCTCCAACAGCATCAAGTTCATTAATTCTACTGACATATCCAAGATTGATTAAACTCATTTTCGTACTTACCAAGTCTTCGAGTGAAATGTCGGACACATCTGCGTTTTTTGCGGAATCTCTAATACTTTCAATATTACCGCCACTCTCCGTCATAATTTCACTTATCACTTCTTTCGCATCATCTGGTATTATATTGTGAATTTCTGCTTGATTAAAAAGTTCCTGTTCTATTTGATTCGGGGTCGCATTTCCAACCGCCACTTGACCCGCCAACAACGCCCCCAATAAAATCGTTTTGATATTATCAATCATAAATCACCATTTTGCCATCTTGTGTATCAATTTTTAACCCGAATTTTTCAATAAGTTCAATATGTGTTTGTTCGTCCACCATTTTATCGCTTTCGTCAAAATAAAGGGTACCGGGGTGCAGGCTAGTAGGTTTATATTCTTGATAAACCTTGTCATCAAGTCTAACCTTTTTTGTTGCATAATATTGTCGGTGGTCAATAACCCTTGTTTCCATGCAATATTTTAAATCAAAACAGGAGAAATGTAAATGTTTTCTTGATTATTCACAATAAACTAATCTATAATATAAGCATGCAAACAAATCCAAAAATCTACGGCGATTACCACACCCACACCGACAACAGCGACGGCAAAAACACCGTGGAAGAAATGATATCTGCGGCGTCAAAACTGGGGCTGCGGGAAATCGCAATCACCGACCACGGTCACGGGCGTTTTATATTTTCCAAAATCAAACCAAAAAATTACGCAATGGTGCGCGCATTAATCCAAAAATCTGCCGAAGAAAATAATATCAAAGTATTATTCGGGGTCGAGGCAAACATCACCGGTCCACGCGGTCAAATTGACGTACAAACCGAACACTCCCGCGAACTGGATATTTTGCTGTGCGGAATTCACCTGTCCGTCAAACCGGCGGGTATCGCCAGCTTCTTCACATATACCCTTCCCAACTGGTTTTGGTGGATGATTCGCTGGACACCACGCGGTAGAATCGCCAAAAACACCGAGGCAGTACGACAGGCAATCCTAAACAACAACATCGACATATTGACCCACCCAAATAAATATTTCCGTGTCAATGTCGTGGAAATCGCAAAGGCATGCGTCGAACGCGGAACCCTTATTGAACTCAACGGCAAAAAAATATCCTTCCGCCCTATTGACTTTGAACGTATGGCGGCACTGGGTGCAAAATTCATTATAAACAGTGACGCCCACAAAACTACACGCATCGCCGACGTCGACAAAATCTTCGAATTCCTAAAACTTTGTGATTACCGCGAAGAAGACATCATCAACCTAAACGCCCCCTTCAAAAAACCCGAGCCCATCGAAATCCCAGATATTAAAACAAAAGAATGAAGTTGTCATCCCGAGGGGTACGGACTACAACCCCGAGGGATCCCTAAGTACGCAGAGAGATTGCTTGGAAACCTAACAATATCACTGCTAACTTAGGGATGTCTCCACTACGGTCGACATGACAAAGGAGAAAAAATGAACGTAAAAAAAGAACTTCTTGACACAACCCCCACCAACAAAATCCAATCCTATGTCCGCGATGTTTTCCTGTCCTGCGGGCGCGTGTATTCAAAGCATATCGAATTCGTTTTTGGCGATATTGACAACGCGCGAATATTTTCAGATTTGTTGGCATCATACGATATCTTCCCAAAATTAAATCAAGACAAATATATAAAAGTATTCGTCCGAAGTCGCGAATGTATTTGCAACCTTTTGGCTTTAGTGGGCGCAAATAAATCCCTAATGGACTTCAACAATCAAATCGCGATGCGGGAACTCCGTAACGACGCCAATCGTCGCGCAAATTGTGATGCAAGAAATATAGAACGACAAGTAGCAACCGCGCAAAAACAACTGGAAATAATACGCAACCTGAACTTCGACACCATGGATCCAAAATTGAAACAGGTCGCAACAATACGACTCCAATACCCCAACGACAGCATGGAAGAATTGGCAAAAAAACTAAACATCTCTAAATCCGGACTCGCCCACCGCCTGCGTCGCTTAACAACGTAGTTGTCATCCCGACCGTAGTGGAGGGATCTAGCGTCAGCGATTATACTTATCCTCTTTCCTCTCTATATCACTCTCATCCAAAACATCCCCTGTCTGTACCTCAATAAAAACAACAGGTTCACTCCCCACGTTTTCAATGCGATGCCATTCCGTCTTTGGAATGAATATACTTTGGTTGCGTGTTAACGAAATTTTTTGCTCTCCCAACGTCACGACCGCGTTTCCTTGCGTAATAATCCAATGCTCGTCGCGATGGGCGTGTCTTTGCAACGACAAAATACCGCCGGGGTTTACTTCGATCTGTTTTACTATGTACCCCGTCCCAACATCAATCACCTTGTAATTCCCCCACGGACGCGTGTCCGTTTCCCCAATTTTATATTTATTTTCCATTCCTTATTGTCACACAAAATCAAATAAAGGGCAAACAGAATATAATGAACTACATCACAAAAGAGGAGGAATTTAATAATGTGTCACTTACTAGGCGGTTTAATAGTCGGTGCGGCAATCGGTTCGGCGGTATGCTGTCGTCCACGACATTGCCACAGACGATGCGAAAGACATTGTCCACGTCCATGCCCAAGACCACGTCCATGCAACCCATGTTTTTAAAAAAAAGCGGAGTTAATCCGCTTTTTATTTGCCTATCCAAACAACCATCGAAATGTAAATACGTACACTATTTGATTCCAAATGAATGATGCAAAAGATTGGTTATACGGAATTATTGCCGATACCACCCCTTCTAACGCGCTCATTGGTCGTGCCCCATATGCCGTTCCATCAAAGCTATGACGTCCAAAGTGTTCCCTTTCATCGCTCCCACGATTATCCCCCATATAAAACATGTAATCCTGTGGCACCAACAAATACCTATACGACCCAGTGGTAACAATTTGATGACCGAATGGCACAAAAGAACTGTGCGTAATATTGCGACGCGCATTCATCATTCCATTGGTGTTTATGTAATTGAAAAAGTTCTCGCCATAAAACATCATACGTCCCCACCTGTCGGTATCCAAGTAACTGGATTCGTCCAACATTGTCCAACTTGTTGTACCCGCACGCATTATCATAATGCGAAAATCATAAACGTCATCGACACGCACCCAAGGTGCAGCGGTTGCATTCGCCGAAATACGTGTATTTAGCGGAACATTAATTATTGATCCGTCTTCCCTTATTGGTACCATACGTATTCTGTCCCCACCAAGACCAATTACTCTTTTTATAATATAACTCCTACCATCTAAAGACGAAGCCACAATTATGTCCGAACGATCAGGTGTGGCAAACCTATTGGCTAATGCATTATCTCTTAACGTAGCATCTTGTTCATAACTCGCATTTATTGTCATCATCATTGATGATCCACGCACATCACACAAAAAGAACACAATCGAAAATGCGACCACCGAAATCGACAATAAAATCGCAACCGAAAAAAATGTGGTAATGGCAATTTTTCCGGCACGACCTCGACGTGTGTCCTTTTCAATATCGGCACCCGCTTGTGCTACCTCGTACTCTTGCCCTACAAATTCCCCACTTTTTGCCATTATAAAAAAGTATAATATATATTGACTTATAGTGCAAACGAATATATAATTGTTTCATTATGAAGAGGACATACCAACCAAAAAAACGTCACAAGACAAAAGTACACGGATTTCGTGCAAGAATGGCAACCAAAGGCGGCCGTAATGTATTAAAGCGTCGTCGCGCACGTGGAAGGAAAAAGCTGATTGCTTAACAAGAAATATCGTTTAACAAAGCGAAAGCAATTTAATTATATTTACCGCAAGGGACGAAGTAGTCACAGCGAACTTCTAACCCTTGTTTTTTCGTATTGCAAAATGAAAAATATCAGGGTTGGCTTTTCCGCCAGCAAAAAAGTAGGCAACAGTGTCAAGCGCCACAGGGCACTGCGACAAATGCGGGAATGCGTCCGTCCCCTACTCGACCAAATGACACCAAACCATAATTATATCTTTGTCGCCAAAGACAAAATCGTAGGAGCTCAGTTCGAAGACATCAAAAAATGTGTACAAAAGGTTTTGGAAAAATCCAATCTTTTGGTAAAATAAGTTATGATAACCTCCGAAGCAAAACTAAAGAAAAAGGTGCAATTAATCGTGGCGTCCTGTCTCTCGCTGTTTTTTATTTTATGCACAGTATTGATTTTCCAATTCGCAATAAGAATGAACCAAGACGCCCAGATACGATTACTGACCGACGAAAACAATGCTCTTGTCCGCCAAATCGACCGTGCCAGATTGGACACCACATATTTCAACAGTGAACAATTCAGGATAGACTTCGCACTTCGATTCCTAAACCGAGGTAAATCCACCGACCGTATCTTTATGTAACCTTGCCATGTCGCGTAAGATTGATAGGACGTCTTTGCGAGCGTAGCGAAGCAATCCCATCTTGACCCCATATAAAAATAAATAAAACAAATGAAACCAATGTACATATACATAATTACAAACGAATATAACACCGTATTGTATACTGGTGTAACAAATGACTTACCAAAACGTGTTTGGGCACATAGAAAAAAGTATTCGGAAAAAGGATTTACGACACAATACAACGTAAACAAGCTTGTTTACTACGAAGTATTTGAAGACCCATACGAAGCAATAAAACGCGAAAAACAAATCAAAGGTGGAAGTCGTGCCAAGAAAATAAATTTAATAAAATCGCTAAATCCAGAATACAAGGATTTATTCGCAGAGATTGTTTGGTAATGTGGGTCAAGATGAGATTGCTTCGCTACGCTCGCAAAGACGCTATCGCCAACTCTTGTTGTATAAAGACATTCTTACCAACCCTTGTCACATATATATAGCCATGACAATCCTCATGGCTATTTTTTTGGGCGCGGTACAGGGGCTCACAGAATTTCTACCTGTATCATCCTCCGGTCACCTTTTAATGTTCCAACATTTCTTTGGTGTCCCCCACAACCTACTGTTTGACATCATGCTTCATGTGGCGACATTGTGTGCGGTGGTCTGGGTCTTTCGCCAAAAGATTTTCGGGCTTGTCCGAAAGCCGCTGAATAAAACCAATCTCTGTTTACTGATCGCAACCGCTATAACCTGCACAATGGTTCTTGCTTATAACCCTGTAATGAGTGTAAATATACTACCCATAACATTCTTAATTACTGCAATAGTTTTATTCGCAACCACCCTGATCCCCAAGGGCACACGCACGCACGCAACCGCAAAATCCAGTGCCTTCATCGGCTTTGTCCAAGGTATCGCGGTACTCCCTGGTATATCCCGCTCGGGCTCAACAATCGCAGCCGGTTTGTTCACAGGAACAGACAGAAAATCGGCGGCAGAGTTCGCATTCCTAATGTCAATACCGATAATCATCGCATCGCTACTTTTCACTCTAATTTCAAACCCCACATCCACCGAAACCCTTGATTTCGTTCCACTCATCTTCGGTTTTATCACCGCCCTATTTGTCGGCATCTTCGCAATAAAGTTCATGCTCCATGTTGTGCAAAACATTAAATTGCATTATTTTTCATTTTATCTTGTTGCCCTGTCTGTTGCCCTTATGCTATTCTTATAATGATAAAGGGGACATCAAATGTTAAAAGATTTACAAAGCATAGTATACAAATTCATGGAGCGTGAGCAGGTCACGATGAAACAGGCATTGCTACAATCCAGTCTGGGCATGGCATCAAAAGCGGGGTCGATTTCCGAAATCGTTCGCGGAGTTGTTTACAACGATTATCCATATACAGACGAGAGAAAAAAACAAAACAAAGAACACCTTGGTGAAATGCTTTTTTATTGGCTTATGCTTACATCCACCACTGGGGCAAATCCGGACGAAATCATCTCCGAATATATATCAAGCTACGTACAAAAACACAAAATCACAAAAGACAGCGAACAGGTCTCTATCACAGAGATGTTGAAATATATAAAAGAAACCGAAAAAGCAACTCCTTCACTGTCGTCCATGAAGCTGCGGGAGAAAATTAAATGAGTAAAGAATTATTCGACCTAATAATCACGGTAAAAGACCGCATAAACGCCGAAGTCAAAAAACCAAAGAAAAAAGTCAAGGAAGATAAAGAAAATGGCAATAGCAATAATAAGTGACATCCACGGCAATCTGGAAGCGTTAGAGGCAATATTAAAAGACATCAAAAAACGCAAGAAAATAAAACAAACATATTTCCTTGGTGACGCAATAACTTTCGGTCCGGACAGTTCGGCATGTTTGAAACTGTTGGAAAAATACAAGGTTAACTGTGTCGTTGGCAACCACGAACAACGGGTCGTTCGATACGACCAAGGGGCACAAACAATGACATACGCCGGCAAGGCACATATGGAATATATTTTTAACTCACTCGACACCGACGATATTCGCTTCATCAAAACGATGCCCACCGAAATCAAAATCAACTACAAGGGCTTTAATTTAATGTTCACGCATTACAGCCACGACAAAAACGGAGTGGTCCGCGACGATTACGACGAATTCAAGGAATCCACACTGGAAAGATTATTCGGTTACGGAAACAGCGATGTCGTGTTCTTTGGACACCTGCATTCCCGCAAAATCATTATTAACGAACAAGGTAAATCATACATCTGCGTCGGCGCGTCCGGTTGCGTCAAAGGCGACCATACGTTCTATACCTATTTCGAAGTAAACGAACACATGGACAGAAATTTTGATATATATCGCATCAACGTCAAATTCAATCGCAAAAAGTTCGAAGAAAAAATGACAAACCAAGATATCCCCGAAAAAGAAAATTACGCAAAATTCACCTTTGGGATGGATTTGAATTAATATTTCCCAGCTCAACCTTACTAACTCTACCGTACCAATCTTCTATATCTTTGAAATTTATTTTCACATTGTTTTCAATTCCTGTCAGAAGATTTATATTTGGCTTTGGTTTCCCATGATAATCTGTTCCCCCACTGGTAAATAAATTATTTTTCTCTGCAATATTCAACAAATATTTATCATCACCAACTCTGTTTTCACTATGCTTTATCTCAATTCCATCTATACCGCTTGCTACCGCATCTTGAATGAACTTATCAACATTATCCAAATCCCGTCCGTACATAAAAGGATGCGCCAAAAAGGCAAGCCCCCCGGCGTTGTGTATCACTTGAACAACTTGCTTAATATCTGGAAAATCTTCTATTCCTCCAATATAATAATCACTTTTTGGGTTTCTGCAATAATCCCAATAGAATTTTGGCGACCCGAATACTATATCACTTGGTATTTTCCCAATATTGTCCTTGTGTTGATTAACCGACCGACATACATACGTATACGCCTCTGATTGAAATTTTCCTTCTACCTTTATATCCCTTTCCACACTAAAACCATTTTTCATAAAGGCATTTGTCAGTCTTCTTAAAATTTCCTCTTCTTCTTTCTTTCGCTTTTCAGTTAAATATTGCACATCAAGAAATTTCTTAATTTTGCTCTCGTCAATTCCATAACCCAACATATGCCGAAGTCCGTTGTTATACTCAAAACTTAACTCTACGCCCTTTATGACCATTAAATTTCCTTTGGCATCAGTTTTTTTCAGGTCGCAATATGCGTTCACATTATCATGGTCTGTGATAGAAATAATATCTATTCCTAATTTTAATGCTTTGTCAACTAACTGTTGAACAGTGTCCGACCCATCACTATTTGTTGTGTGCATATGTAAATCAATTTTCATTCTTTGCCCTCCTATCATCCCCACCAATCAACACCGACCTACCACCTTGTTTTTCCAAACTCTCCCTTGCCCCTCTTGCGACTTCTCCACCTTTTTTGGCAATTTGCTTACTCTGTTTGAATGTGGTTGGATTCTCATTTTCACTCAAAAATTTCGTGCTTTGCTCTGCCAACAAATTTAATACTAATTCCAAATTCGTCATATTATCTCGCAGGTTTTCTTTGGTCAAATCTTTAAAGTCTTTGTACTCGCGCGTTGTCATGTTTGTCCATGCTTTGGTCATCTCATCGGTTAATATTGCAAATTCTATACCGTGTTTGATACCAACCCGTTGCCATTCGTCAGTTAGTTCTTTCCGCATCTCGATGGTTTTGATTCGCTGGTTTATCCAATTTTCGTCGTGTCCCTTTTTGCGATAGAAATTCAAGGCACGTTGGATTGCTTTTTCGGGATCATATATTTCTTCTATGCGGTCGTTTCCTACTTCAGCAAGCCACATCTTAAACGGTTCGGCTTTTGGGGATGGGATGGATTGGATGAGGCGGAATATTCCACGGGTGTCAAGGACGTCGGTGAGACGCATCTTTCCATCTTCTGCGGTCATTTTCAACTGTCCGATTTTATCGGACACTTCACTGCCTTCCAGTTTTAGTTTAACTTTTAGGTCACTCCAATACTTTCTTGGTTGAACGCTTCCACTCAACACTTCGCACACATCCACCACACTGAAATACCATTCGCCTTTTTGTCTGTCCCAGTGGGTTCTTACTTTTTTATTCTCAAAAAGCTTTATTTTGTTCATAAGTAATTATACATACACCCACCGGTTGCACGCAAATAAATTACATGCTACACTACTTAATCATGTCATTCGTACACTTACATAACCATACCGAATATTCGTTACTTGACGGCGCGGCACGTATTTCTAAATTGGTGTCTACTGCGCTTGAACACGGCTCTCCTGCGGTCGCGATTACCGACCACGGCAACATGTACGGCACATACAGGTTTTACAAGGCGTGCAAAAAAGCCGGCATCAAGGCAATCATTGGTTGCGAAATATACACCGTCGACGATATGACGGTTTTTAACCCAAAGGAACACCGCGGACATTTGGTGCTTCTTGCCAAAAACAACGCCGGATATAAAAACCTTTGCAAGATTAACGCCGCCGCTTGGACGCGCGGGTTTTACTACAAACCGCGAATTGATTACAAATTTTTGGCGAAACACAGTGACGGACTTATATGCCTTTCTGGGTGCCTTGCCGGTCATATTCCAAACAATCTGCTTGACGGAATGTACGACGAAGCACGCAAATACGCGGAGACCCTCAAATCTATCTTCAACGACGACCTTTATATAGAACTCCAAGACCACGGTATGACCGAACAAAAAACTGTCAACCCTCTGCTAATTAAACTCGCAACCGAACTTAACATTGAACTCGTCGCCACCAACGACGTGCATTACATAAACGCAGAAGACGCAGAAATGCAGGACGCCCTCCTCTGCGTGCAAACACAAACCACCATCGACGACCCCGACCGTATGCGATTTTCTGGTGACCAATTCTTCCTTAAAACCCGTGAACAAATGGAAAATCTTGGCTTTCCAAAATCCGCATACGACAACACGGTAAAAATCGCAGAAAAGTGCAACGCCCACCCATTCAAGTGGGAAAACCACTTCCCGGTATTCACCCCCCCGGATGGGAGTGATACCGTAAAGTACTTTCAAGTCCTCATTGAAAGAGGATTACGCGAAAAATACGGTAAAATCACCCCGGAAATACGCGAAAGATATCAAACAGAATTTAAAATAATAACCGGTCAAAACTTCGCAGATTATTTTCTCATCGTTGCTGACTTTATGGAATTTGCAAACCGGAACAATATCCCCGTGGGACCGGGTCGCGGTTCGGGGGCGGGTTCAATTATCGCATACGCATTAAATATAACAAAGCTTGACCCCCTTAAATACAACTTGCTTTTTGAACGATTTTTGCATGGTGAACGTCTTTCCGCCCCCGACTTTGATTTGGACTTTTGCTGCGACAGGCGTCAGGAAGTTATCGACTATGTAATCGATAAATACGGCGCCGACAAAGTATGTCAAATCGTGACATTCGGTACAATGGCGGCAAAAGCAGCAATCAAGGACATCGCCCGCGTTTTCAAAATGCCATACGCAGAAGTCGACGCGATTACCAAACCAATTCAACTGGGTCAACACGTCCGCCCCCCTGTCATCCCCTATGTATTCGGGTTAATTGACCCCAAAACAATCACCGACGCAAAAGAAAAAAACAAGTACGACGAACTACGCTCAAACGACCTTATTGCAATGTATAAAAACAATGAACAGGTCAAAAAAATCGTAGACATGGCAAGCAAAGTAGAGGGCTTCCCGCGAAACTGCTCGGTCCACGCAGCCGGTGTTATTATATGTAATCAACCGGTTGGCGACATTACACCACTTGCCCGCAACGGGTCAAACATCACCAGCCAATTCGACATGAAAGAAATCGAAGAACTCGGCATGTTGAAAATGGACTTTTTGGGTCTTATTACCTTGACGGATATTCAAGGCGCAATTGACGAAATCCAAAAAGCATACAACACAAAAATAGACTTTTATAACATGCCCTACGACGACCAAGATGTTTACAAGATGATTGGTACCGGTGATACCGATGCCGTGTTTCAATTGGAAAG
>Ga0123355_10008014_pt1 | contig 15928 bp, 20 predicted proteins | sample TergutEmb28metaG_3_FD_89872 | JGI IMG/M metagenome (GOLD analysis project Ga0123355, IMG submission 89872) | Embiratermes neotenicus P1 segment gut microbial communities from Petit-Saut dam, French Guiana - Emb289 P1 | ecosystem: Host-associated > Arthropoda: Insects > Digestive system > Gut ...
TGGCCATTATCTCCGTAACCGTTCCACTTTGGACATAGGTGTTTTGGGTTATATCGGTATACTTTAACATAAGGAACACCCTCCCGAAGTCTGGCACATTCCTCCTGGGACACCCTGTATACATATCTATGAGACTACTCCATGTAGCAGCTAATGTATTCCTTACAGCCATCTTCATGGAGCATAGATAAAGAATATGTATGGAGTCAAGATTCAAATTTGTAAGTAGTCAATGGTAAAATATACTGTAAATACATTATTACAATATCCATGAGTAGTGTTAATAACATGTACACATTGCAATTAAACAGGACTCAAAATTGAAATCAAGTGCATCCACTTTGAGCTTGTTGAGTGTTAAATCTGAAAATGCTCAAAGAAAATTTAACAAATTCAGATGTCTGGATGCACTTGATTTTAATTTGAATCTGGTACAATTTTAAACTGTACACATACAGTCAACATAGCACATGTATATTGGAATAACATTGTACATTTGAAATTCATTTTACAGTTTACTACAGATGCAGTTAAATTTTATTTATCCTGTGATTATTAAGTGCTCCGTAATGATGGCAATAAGAAATGGCTGAAACATGTTGCAGTAGTCTGCTGTATACATGTGGATAAGTGAAATTTGCTGTGCAATTTCTTGGTAGTAAAATTATATATATATTGCAAAGGAATAATGTAAACATAGCAATATGACTGTCCTACTCTAAACATGCTCTTGGTGTTCTAGACATCACACTCTAAAGTAGTCAAAATGTGATGAGATAAATTAAAGTACAGTACAGTATTGACATTCACCAGTAATTAGAGCTTTTAAAATGGTCACAAATATTGGAATCAGCCAGTAATTAGGAACAACAAAATGGTCACAAATATTGGAACCCATTGTCAATGTAAAAGATTCTTTGCTTCCAAGAACAAAGGAAATACCAGCAACAAAAACATAAATAATTTCAAACAGCATGAAAGTTTATTATTAATAATATGCAATAAACTTAAAGGAGTTTCATTCCAAAAATCATAAAAGCAGCCAACATCTCTTGATCAAAGACAGTGCTTGACTGAACTGAGAATTATTTGTGCAAGAGCAGGACAGTGGAGTGGCCCACCTGCCAATCAAATGGTCTTATCCTGATTTGTTAGAATCAGTCATGCAAGGTCAGAAAATGGTATTAAAATGGGTGATAACAAAATGTCAAAATCCCAAACTCTGAGAATCTACTGTTTCATCTCTTTTCTTACCAATATATGAGTATTTTGAACCTTCCATCAAAACAACTCACAATAACAAAGAAATACATACTTAATATTAAGATGCTGGATCTGGTCATTGGAATCTTCAAGATCCCGATTCAGCTTAAAATTGGATTCCTTCACAGAGTTGATTTGTGTGAGATATTGAGTGAGCTCTTCCTTCAGAGCAATACATTCATCTTGAGATGCCTGTAGTTGGCGCTGAACGTTACGCATTTCTAATTCAGATGAACAGTACCTATCTTCAAGTTCTGTCACCTAACAAAGGACACATACACATTTATTAACTGTTACCTAACAAGACACACATGTAAAATAATTTTAGTTCTGTCACCTAACACGACATACATGTATAACAATTTCAGTTGTCACCTTAAATGAAACAAATATGTATTCACTATTTCTGTCACCTAACAAGACACATATTTTTTGCTTTTAGTTCTGTTACATGACATGGGACACATACATTCAGTATTTGTCACCCAACAAAACACAAAAGTGTACTAATTTTAGTTCTGTCACCTATGGGACATACATAGATACACTCTGTTACCCAACAACACACACATAAAATAATTTTAGTTCTGTCACCTAACAAGGGACACAACAACAATAGTTCCATCATCTACAAAGAGACACACATATTCACTAGTTCTGTCACATAACTAGAAGTATACAGATAATCATCACCATAGGTATATAATCCATTGTAGCTTCCAACACTCACCTGCCTCGTTCGCTCGTCACCCAAATTGCGGTAATCGTCTATCTGAGACTGCAAGACTGCCACATCATCTGTGTGGGATTGCAGCTCTTTTTCAAGACCCTGATTATGTGATTCTGCACGGATACGGAGGGACTTCTCTTCATTTATATCCTGGCAAGCTTTCTGGAACTTCTGTTGTAAAGACTCAATTTCTGCCTGCAGTAACTTCCTGTAAATGATGCATATCTTTGTAATAACCAATCTCAGTCCTCAATTCAAGTCCCAAAAGTGATATAAAGTAAGAAACTCTTCTGCCCATCAAATTACAATAGCCCAACATACATATTTTCTGCAACACGCTGCTAACTGTAGCAAAGCCAACTGAAGACCAGTCATGGTACGGGAAGGTGCAAGCATTCCAATGAATGTACAACAAAATTATAATTTTAAAAAAATATTCTATTTACCTGAAATAAAGATAAGGACTTATTCATAATCCATCATCAGAACAGGGCCTTACCCCTTAAATATGCAGAGTTTAATAAATTCTCTATTCATTCTTGTTTACTGAAAATTTAAAGAGTGTGGAAGGAAGGGGAGGGGAGAGGGGGTGGCTTATATATGGGTACATATGATAGCAGCCCAGGAAAGTTGTTTACTTCAGTTCAAAAAAAGTCAGCTTCTTATAAATATGTAGTCAAAAATGTTTTCTTACTTCGTTTTTAATACCAAAGATTAAATTTATGATTCAAATAATAATAACTTACCACTGCTAAGATTCAGTTTAAAATTGTGAATCACAACCCCATGAGACCCATTTCCACTTACTTTTCCTCAAAATTGTGTGTTTGTCTGCTTTCATTCAAACAGAGTAAAATAGCATCATAAAACTGCAAACCTCAGACAAAACTACAAAGACAGAACAAATGCAAGTCATAGACACAGTGAAAATCATCATCTTTTCTTCCGGCATGCAACGCCACAAAGCCTGCTAGAAATTCACCAGCATTTGGGAGGAAGTTACTGCTTACAACTTCAGGGCACAAATTTCCACATTTAACCAAATATTAGATGAATACCTACACCTGATTCATTGACTGAAAACCAAAGTCAAACATATTCTGTATCAGTACCTTCCAGAAAACTGATGATGGTGAAGGGTGGTGTGTTATATGAAGGTATGTAGGGTTGCCTTGTGTTCCACTAAATACAGCATATGATTTTCTCCATACCTAATTGTTTGACATCTTTGGATAACCACATATCTAGCTTGATCCCACTTTTCACACACTTTATGTGCAATTCTCTTTCCTCTTTGTAGCCTACTTTGGATATAAAGCACAAATGTTGCCAATCACAAATGCAATGCAGCTGCTGTGACAAGAGATGGACCTTACTTTTCCTCTTTAAACACAGCTTCCTTCTCTTCATGTGTCTTTATCAGCTTCTCTGCGTCTTCCAGCTCATCATCATGCAACGTACACAGCTCCTTAAGACAGTTGTTATTCTAAAACAGAACAATGCTCTGTCATGCCCTGAACTGACACACAGCAACACAGCTCTCAACATTTAATCATTAAATTCTAAAGAATCATTCAATTCATACGAAACTAATCGTAATAAAACTTACATAGTCCTTGCCACATTCACTACCAGTATATCACCCAGTTCATGTTCTTAAATAAAGAAACGTGGAGAGAAAAATGTTCTTCCTTACATGCTACAGACAGAATCCTTCCATTATTCTGCATGTACAGAAAATTACTTATCAAACTGCATAAGATATTATTTACCTTTCTTATTATGAATTTGGACCAGGTAGCAAAGTCAGTATAGCAACTCGCTATGGGCTGGACAGTCCGGCAACTGAATCCTAGAGGGGGTAAGATTTTCTGCACCTGTCAGGAGACTGGCCCTGGAGCCCACCCAGCCTCCTATACAATTGGTACTAGGTTATTTTTGGAGGTAAAGTGGCCAGGCAATAGCATTGACCACCCACCCCATCTAGAGCCGAGTTTAAAGAAAGAGTAGAGCTATACCTCTACTCCCCCTCTGGGTCTTAATGGCCTGTATTAGGGTGAACTTAGCCTTGATAGTAACTTGTAATATACAAAAACCTACTCAAGTAAAAGTCTAAATTTGGCTGCCAGGTACTAGATTTAAGCCCTCTATTCCATATGATTAATGCTCTGTAATGCTACCCACTCCCGTATGATTCCTAATCATTTCTCAGTTTGAGGCAAGAATAAAAATTTGGGGCAACTGGGGGGGAAAAAAAGGAACTGAGAAATATAGACATGAATGAACTTGGTAACAAGAAAATTGCATGGTGAAGAATGCATACATTATAGCTTGTACTTTCAGTCAGTAGAAAATTTTTGCCAAGGCCACAAAGCAGAATAACTACCAATTTAAAATGTCTATGGATCTACCTACATAGGTAAAATAATTTACCCCTTGTCACTGGCATTTGATACATAGGAATGATAAGTGTGAATCACTTGCCAATTCCAGACTGCTGTTTCTTCTCCTCTGATCCTCTAACTCAGCTTCAAGTTTCACCTTGTCATCACGAAGATGGCTTATTGTCTCACTCAGTCGTTTTGCTTCTGTCTGCAAATCTCTCACTTGCTGCTCCAAAACCTTCACCTGTTTGTGGGCCATTTCCCGCTCACGTTGCAACGTTCGTGTAGAAGACTTACTGGAGTCCAACTCCATCACCTTCTGGGTCAACAATGCTCTTTCCACCTTAATAGTAAACAAAAAGAAAAAAGCAGATCTACAACAGCAACAAAGAGGAGATATAAGCTGAAGAATGTGTTGTTTTCTAGTCACTGTACTGCACCACTGGTGGACAAAAAATTTAAAGTTGTGTTTCTCTTGAGCAGACTATTTCAGCAGTTTCCATTTACGTCTTGATATGGTGAGTGTGATTGTGGAGACTGGCACAGAGCACACACAGGTGTAACATTGGCTCTGAACATTGGCTGGAGTTCAGTGCTGTCGCCCATGTTCAATATGCTTTCATTTTGTCAGAAGGCACAACAGGAAGAGGATATAAAGAATTTTGTTACCAGGACTGAGCACTGCAGAAAGGACACCATCAGTTGCTATGCTGCAAAGATGTCGTCCTCTCTACAGCAGGCAGCACCAAGTAAACAGCAATTTGTATAATAGACTGGTGAAGTACACTCTGTGGGCAGGTTTGTACATTCTGTACAGGTTTCACTTTAAGCTGGACTGGAGACCCTGTAAGATGCCAAAATTAGATCTAGCTGTTATTGAGTCAGGACTGAATTATGCAAAAAATACTGTATTTATCCAAATGCAAGACAATTTGGTTTCCTAATCCATCATCTGAAAAAAGAAAGTCACCTTATAATTGGACAAACAATTAAACATGTCCTGTACAGGTAGTTTCCTGAAAATTGAAGCTTATGAGTTGTATGGTATGGGGGCTCTCTTACATGCACTACTTACATCAACTTGCTTTCTGGCCACTTCCTCTTTCTGTTTCATGTCCTGCAGCTCTGAACTCAACGACACAACCTGCTGATTCAGCTGATCCACCTTGTCACGTTCTCCTTGCAGATGCTCAGTGTGGGCATTTATTTCTGCCTGCAATTTCTCTCCCCATTTTTGTTTCTCTTCTTGCAATGCTCTGACCTGATCCTCTGCAGTCTTTGCTTCACGCTGGGCAATACGCACATCTATCTTGGCATCAGAGAGCTCCTTTTCTTTCTGGTATGAAATATAATTGAACAAAATCAATGCCATTTGCTACAGATGTGCAACAATACGATGCAGCTGAACCCTACAAGCTGCAACCTCCACTTTGCCAAAAGCTGCAAAAGCATGGGATGTTGCCAAGATGTTTGTCTCCAACATTTACTACAGTTACTTTACATAAATAAATGCCCACTGGACTGAAGTCTTGCAGGATGAGACACTATGCTATGGATGTATGCTTCCAACATTCTGATGAAATTTAGTGCTTTCATCTTAAAGCATTAAGCAGCCCTAACAACACAGCATCACATCCCAGAGAGTCTGAATCCTCTAAATCAGTGGCATGAAATCATGACAGCTTGTAAGATATGTTCGGAGTGCGCCACTGTCACAAGTGACCAGTGCAACTGCCTTCACATGAAATGCTCTATTAGTGTTTGCATTCTGTACATTTACAGTACACAGAGATGTCCCTTCATTATTCTCATGACCCATCAAACAGAACATAAGTCATGTGGAAGGGACATAATAGCAGTGCATCACATCTGATTGTTGCATACAGCATCATGTTCCAGTCTGCTGGAATATGATGCTGTGTCAATGGGTGAGTATTTCCAGACATTTTGAAGACTCATAATGCCTTCATCTCAAAAGTTAAAGAGTCCAAGAAGAACAGCCAATGGTGGAGATGAGGCAATGCATGAGTGTAGTGAGCAACACTTCAGGACATCACAAACCACTCAAAAAAACAACAAAGTATCACATCCCAGATTACTTGAATTTGAATCTTCAAAAGCATGTACATTTCTGAAACAGCTTTCTTTCATAGATTTAAAACTCAAAATATGAAACAAAATAATTCATAGCCCTGAAGCAATCATGGGATATGCAAGACTGAGGCCACTTATCACATATGATTAGTACCTTCCACAGCTGATGCTGACATGTCCTGGCAGCCTGCTTATCAAGAAGAGACATCTCATTCATTTTCTGCACCTGCAATTCTAATTTCTCCACCTGAGCTAACAAAATCGCTTTCTGCTTCTCCAATTCTTCTACAAGACTGTTATGACCGCTGACATTTGCTGTGGACTTGTTCAGTGCTTTTAACTTAAGATTTTCCTCCTCCAGATGTACCAGACCCTGCTCCAGACGTTTCAGCAGTCCCTCCAGTGTCTCCAGCTTGCGGCTGTCTTCCTCTGTAAACAAGCAAAACAGACATTACAATAAAATTTCAGTTTTAGGACATTCTAGCAGATATGTCCATTCTTTGATATGGCACTACTCTGTTAACATTCACAATTGACTATCCTGTAAATTATTTGGAAGTTTGCTGATAGTTCTTTCTCTCAATTGGATGAACCAACATTACCATTATAGTAATCCTTGATATGAATGGTTAATTTCTTGTGAAGGTTGCAATTTATGTCCAACAATGCTGAAATATGATACATTTTTGCAATATGTGTTGGTTTAAAACCAGACACAAATGATAAAATAAACATGCAATATACACATAATAAAACTGCACCACAACATACCATATAGGAATTCATTACAATATGATCATAAGCCCCATACATCCAGATGTAAGAATGTAGAAGTCAAAGTGCCTAAGCTGTTCACAAAACAAAGAAATGTATTGATGTATCCATGGAACACGAGTGTGTGACAGCTGCAGACTTACTCTATGTGCTCTCCTTCAAGTCAGATGCAGAAGATGGACACAATTACTCATATAAATCATACAATACACTCTGAGGGTAGTGGAGAAGACAGTGAATGGGGATTTGTGGAAAATCTAAAAGAAAAAGGCCACTAGCATGACCTAGGCATAGATGGAAGTATACTGAAATGGATATTAAAAAATTGGACGGAAGAGTGCGAACTGGATTCATGTAGCTTAGAACAGGTACAAGTGGTGGAATCTATGGAACTAAGTAATGACGTTCTGTGTTTCAGAAAATGCAGGCAATTTGACTAGCTGAGCAACTGTAAGCACATCGAGAAGGACGCTGCTCCTTGCAGTTAGCACACACTCTTGATTGTACCTTCTTTATCCAGAGCCTCTTGCAGTCTGTGCTGCAGCTTCATTTTGTCAGCAGCAGCCTGTTTCAATTCGGCTTCCAACATGGCCACATGACTCTCACGTTCTACTTCCCTGGTTGCTAATGTATTCTCCTGTGACATCAGTGACTCACTCAGCTCACCTTCCACCTTCTGCAACAGGGTAAAACAAAAGTAAAGTTCTTTTCAAAAACATTAAATTCCTTTCATAATCCGGGGGGGGGGGGATCCTACTGCATTATAACAATGTATTAAATATTTATCTCACATAATACAGTCAGATAAAACACCACAGTGCAACTCAATTAGGCAACAAGTTTCGGCATAATATAAGCCATCATCAGGCCTCTGCTTTTTAAGAACAACCTTTTCAAAACTTTAACTGCAATTAGGAATGAGATCTCAATCTTTACAATACATGTCATAAAATTGTTAAAATGATAGTACAGTGCAAAAGATGTATAAACAAACATTATAGGGGTACATGCATAAAATGCATAAAAGTCTATTTAAAAAATCACTGTTAGTCAGTAAAATCATATATGACACACACATTGGTCACATTCTTTTCAGACATGTAAATCAACCAACAAATGCGAAGTATTTCCCATTAAACTTGTGGTACACATGTTCATCCTGTTCATTAAGATATGGTTGTATCATCACAATATTACTTCACAGTACTGTTTATGTCTGCCTTTCTATAGGTGCATCAATATTTGCTGCCTTCTCTCCTAGCAAGGTGAAGCAATAAGTCCTAGGATGATAACAATTGATGGACTGCAACACACACAAAGATGTCACCAGAATGATAGCTGGGTAGGTGTATTCAGAGAATAACCTAGTCTCTCAAAATGGTGCTCTAGTGTGCTCCACTCTTATTAGCTTGGGGAATGTTGTAGGCTTTGATTTGTGCACAAAATAATTTTCAGCCAGATCTGAGAGAGGAATGATGCCAGAACACCTCAGAATGAAAGTTCAGTGTCCCCATCAGTTCCCCGAATTTTATTGAATGGCACAGCATCTCATGTTCATGACAACCCATTTAATGCAACTGTTTCAAACTTAGGTCACAGGTCCCAGCAACTTGGAGCAAGACCATGTGGCTGTCCAGTCACGTCTCCCACTCTTCTGCTACGGTGCAGATCACTCTCTGGTTAGTCAAGTCCTGTATAGTATTAGGTAAGCTTGACTGCTACTGAGCTGTATGGAATGAGAGCTTCCTTCCAACTTTTCATGTACTTTATGCTGCCCAAAGAGTACACATTTTATCTAACATAGACTTGCACTTTTTTATAGATTTTTACTATTTTTGTTACAGAAGTTCTTGGGACCAAATAGGCATTTTACAGTACAAATGGATTCCAACTTAGTGAGAATTTTATCAGTCCCAATCACAAACATCAGTACCTTACTCCTACTGTTTCAAAAAGCTGTAAGATATGCTTTAAGTAGCTTCTTAACAAACCAAATTTCAGAACTGCCTCAGCATGGTCTGCAACACTCACCAATAGCTGTTTTCTCAACTCCTGACAGTCTTGTTTTTCCCTGCGTAACTTCTCCTCAAGCTCACAAATAACAGCCTTGTTGCTGTTCTCAAGAGCTTTAAATGCACTATTAGCCTCTTCTTGCAGGAAGTTCACCTGCTTCAGCAGCTCGGCATTCTGCTGCTGACATAACTCCAATTCAGATCTCATTTCCACTACTAGCAAAGATTCTCGCTCTTGTAGGGCTAATATCTGAAAAAGAGTTTACTCTCACACATGCGCTACTACAGTTCACAGTGACCAGTAATTAAAACACTTTCTGGAGCTTCTTTTCTTGGTTATAAGTCTCAGATTACTCAAGAGTTAGCCAATGGAAAGAATAAGGAAGCAGGAGCATCATAACCAAATAATTTTATGTTTTGTGCAGCATGTTAGGCAGTTTGGCCATTTCACATCACCAAAATTGATACTCTCAAAAAAATCTATTTTGCCTACTTCACTCTACAACAAAACATGGAATAATTGCTGGGTGTAATTCACCCAACATTAAAAATAAATTTACTCTACAAAACAAACCATTAGAATTATGGCAGGTGCAAAAAAAATACAAGCAAATGTATGTTTAAAGATTACAGATTTTACCTCTTATATGCAAATACATATTTGCATGACTGAACGTCACTTTAAATGACAGAAAAATTTCAAACAAATTGGCTGTACACAGTATTAATAGAAGGAATAAATACCACTTCCTGAGACCAGCTGCCATTCTTTCACATTTTCAGAAAAGCATTTTTCAGCACTTTACCATGTGGACTCACAAATTTCATCAAGGAAAAGGCTCAGTTTTAAGCAGCATTATGCAGATTATCAGCCATGTGTAATGCATGTCTTTTAATACTGGGATACTGCACAGAAAATCCTCGTAATATTTTTGTATCGCACTAGCTCTGACTGCAGAATTCTCTACCTTAGCCTCCTTTTGAGCAATGTTGTCTTCAAATTCGCGTAACTGTTCCTGCAGTTCAGACCGCAGTCTCACTTCATCAGCTAACTGTGACTGCAGTGTTGCCAACTGGCTCTGACTGTCAGCAGCAATACTTTCTAACTTGGACTCAACAACCACTACACTACGCCGATTCTTCTCTCGAGCCTGTGCTATTTTATGTTGATTTTCCAGCACCAGTTTTCGTAGCATCTCAATTTCAGAATAACTTGATTTCAGTTCTTCTGTCTGTCTATCCACTTTGCTACTCATAGTGTTGTTGATGGTGCAGAGTTCCACAATGCGCTGATCTTTAGTCTGTAACATCCAAGGAACAGGAAATGGCTTAATAGTCCATTACAATCAGAGCATCTACCCAATTAAACATGCAATATTTAACCAAATATAAGCATTTTGTAAACACATCATCTCTGAAATGTGGGGCAAACCATATAATTGCATACAAAGTTAAATACGTCCTGTGTTACACATTTTCTGGAAACCTAAAGAATGATGGAGGTCATCTCATATTGCCACCTTCAGGGTCGAGGAGTTCACATTCCTCTTCTTTGACTTCTTTATCCTGAAGATGGAAACAGTGCACTCCTTTAAAATGACCACAACTACAGCATTTACCAGTTGATGTGACATAATGTCCCAGAAGGCAGCATCATTGTAAGAACCTCAAATATCACACATTAAGGAAACAAAGAAAATTCTACATTCTTGACATTTTCAGCATAATGTGAACGGAGATGTCGAGGATTTTATTACATTCATAGAAATTCTTGTATTTGTGACAATATCAGGAGCATTCCTTTGCTAGTGAAAGTTCCGGCCACACCCTTATGACTGTATGCCCACAGCAGACCAAGTTAAAGTCAAAACCACTCATATGTACATAAGTTACATTAATATCTGATTCTAACTCTAGTAGTCACCACACTCTTTGTGCATATTAGGAATTCGCTTGACCATCACACCATCCAACAACCTTTCCTGGTGAAAGCACTATACACCATGAATTCTAAACCTTCAGCCTGTGTCACACATTCATTTCCATGTCACTTGTATTCATAACACAGAAAGCTTGACATCTCATTTTTGTTCTTCAAATTGCTGAAGCGAGCTTAAGATAATCTGGAATGAAAACAAGAACACTTTCCTCAGCCAACACAACGTTACTGGTAAAGAAAATCATTTTGTTTACAATAGCTACATGCTTCAGCTTTTCTATGAAAGCCATCATCAGGTTTTGGTATACAAGCCACACCATGTAGCTACCATAAAGAGAAGAAATTTCTTTACCAGTACAGTTGTCACCTGGGTAAGAGATTATTCTTGGTTTCATAATGTAAAGCACAATGTGCTGCCACAAACCAACATAATGAATGCAAACCATATTGGCCCCTACTTCATTCTCTGTCAAGCTGCCATTTACAGAGAAAAATTATGGTCTAGCCAGGCTGTTCACGATGAACTGGAACTGAGACAATTGTAACATGCAGGAATTGTGAACAATGGATTGTCACAAGTATTTTTGTGGTTACCCTTAAAATCTCAAAGTGGATGCTGAGATATTACCCGAAATTGGGGCACTACAACTACCTTGTGCTAAATCTATGAGCAGAGGTCTTGAGAAGCTAACAGTTCCTTTGTTGGTCAAGGAATTCCTTGAACTTTCTGGAGCCTAAAGGCTCATTACGATATTCACAACATTCTACCATTTGTCCCTATCCTGGACCACTTTCCTTCATATCCTTTTCACTTGCCATCCTACACAAAATGCTATATAGCTTAGCTAATGACAATGTCATTAAATTAGCCACAAATATGTCATCAGAAGCACCAACTGACACTACAGTCAACATGTACAAGTGATACTGCTGTCAATTACATAACATAACACACCTCAATCTGCTTCTCAAGCTCTGCAATTTCCTGTTTGTTTTCCTTCTTCCAAGTGGCCTTAGTAAGACGGATCTGTGCAACAACTGCTGTCTCGGTCATTCGGCGATCCTTTCGTTCCTGTTCCAGGGTCCGCAACATGCACTAAAAAAACATTTCAGTAATGTTACACAACACTATATGAGACAACACACTCTAAGAAGACAGTTGAAACAGCCAGAATTTTGTAAAGATAATCATTCACACAGAAAATGACTCCAGGTTGTAGAAGTTGCCTGCTGCAGAAAATAATACTTTCATCATACTGCAGTTTCTTTAGCATAACTAAAATGTATCTACCATTTGTATCGGTACTTGAATGAGTCAAGTAAATTGCTGCTGTATACAGCAACAAAATGGTATTAATGACATTCATGAATAAAAATAATACAACTGTTCTGTTCAGCACGTTGGTACAATCAACATAAAGCAACTGTTCTGTTCACCACATTACTACAATACACATAATGCACCTGTCCCATTCACTGCAGTAGTACAAACAACAGAGGAAATTTCTGCAGAAAAAAACACTTTTAGTACATTCAGGTGACCACAGCAAATATAGAACACTGGAAAATTTGGTAACCAAAGGAACATTTGTAACCTCAGTAAGCTAGGTAATACAGGAACCTTGGTGACCAAAGTTACCATGGCGTAGTTGATAACAAAAATGGTCATAAATGTGCATAGGTCTTCATGTAAAGCACCTGCTATTATTGTCTAATTTAAACCACACTTGATTTAATGCATAGATTTCAGTAAAAACAACCAGTACAGGATTTCACCAAAACTCTCAACAAGTGGGAGATGTGTTGTCCCATGCAGACAGATGGACAGATAAACACGATGAATTCAGGCTCCTGCTGTGGTGTGGTAGAGGCATTCACCATTCTGGGTTGTTTCACAGCTGTGGGTGATGGTTGGTTACCAACATGTGATGATGGCCTATCGTTCCCATCTCCAAGAGACAAGCAGTCCAAGAAGCTTCTTAGACTGCTTGAATCTTGAAGACGGAACTGATAGGCCATTCTGACAGATATGTGACCATGTATAAATACTGCATAGCATCCCAGAAGAGGAAAGCCTTCAGACAAGAGAAAGGTAATAGTCATTTTTGCAATCTTGCAAATATGTTGAAAAAGATATTGCACACTACGTATATATTAAAATTCTGACAAAGCCATATGATAAGGAAACTTTACTGTACTTCCAACTGTAATTACAGGTAAACCCAGCCCCCCTGCCTGTCCAAGATGAAGTTGCAACATGCAGCATTAAACTGGGGGATAGTAGCTGTGTGCCTTTTGTAGCACTTCAGAGCCATTCTGGCAGGTTTAGTAACAAATATAACTCTGCCATTAGAGAAACAACCCACGTCTGCAAACAGACTATCAGCAGGGATAGCTCAATCAGTTTAGTGTCTAGGCTATGGGCTGTGCAATTGTGAAATCAAGGCTTCATTCCCAGCATGGGCAAAGTGACTAGATCAGTACTGCAGCCTACACAGTGGTTACACAGGGATCTTTCTGCAGTGATAAAGTAGCCAGGGCGTGAAGTTAAAACTCACCCCTATGTAGTAACAAGGCTCATGGATGAATGGAACTACACTCCTGCTCCACCACATGCTTTTATGGCATGCACATAGATAAATTAATTTAATTTTATTTTACTAGACACTTTTATCAACTATCATAATCTGTATATTTAAACTCATCAAAATAACAGTTGAAATCAGTTATAGGAACTGCAGTGTATGCGACACCTTAGCTACAATGCTACACATTCTGTGGTACCAAATGCTTCATATGACATTCATAAGAACATCTACCTCCGATATAACAACGTTGCCGGTTGTCTGTTCCAATGTAATTTTGCAAGAAGCAGGCTATTTTGAGAATTCAAACATCTCCTTGTCCATGAGAGTGCAAGCATTCTACTATTTCAGGTAGCTACATAAATTCCAGGTCTGGAAAATGCAACAGTAGTAGTGACTGTGTTTGATGTTTCACTCTGCTTTTCTACCCCTGAAGTTAACAGGAAACGATAAAGTGATGACTTGGCTACAGTCACAAATGAAAGATATATTTTGAGTATGGAAGAAAAAGTTAAATTGATACGAGATACAAAAAATAGAAGACAGTAAGCTGATGGGTGGGGCATTTGTTTTTGTAAATTCTATGATCAAAAAGATTTTGCAAAACAGAACCAAAATTATTAATGCATTTGAAGAGAATGGATCAAAAATAATTGCATTTGAAACATACCACAGCATAAACATATAAGTAATATGCCTTCAGGCTTGTATTTTGTACTGAAATCTTTTTCCTTCAATTTACTGCACAAATCACTTAGAGTGACACTGATTTATAATGATACAATTTATTCAGTCCCTTCGATGATGCTATAACTAAGTATGACTGTACTTTTCTGTACTACACATACCACTTGTTCATTCTTCAACTGCTCAAATTTGAGTTCCAAGTTTTCCTTAGCTGCTTGGACAGTTTCCACCTGTTGGCACTTCAGTTCAAGTTTCTTCTCCAGGATATCCACTTCGCTCTTCCTGTTAGAGTAAATAAAAGTGTAAAACACTGCAAGTGAAGAGGCCAGACTAGAAGTGACAGTCCAAAAACATGCAAATCACATGGTAATAAGGCCGGGATATATGCATGATGTCTCAGCACATCCCACAACACGGCGTTCCATTGGGCCACATGGCGACAGGCACTGTTCTACACCAGGATGATGCTGTCAGTGAGTTACACAGAGTGCAGGATGTACTAATGCAATGCAATTAGATGTGCTCAAACAAACTGCACACATCACAAACTTAAATCCATGACATTTTTACATGTTTGGACCTTTATACAAAGCCAAAGAGGCTACATATTCACGTCAGTGATAATGTGCAGGAGGCTGTGGTACAGTGGTTTAGGCAGAAGGGTAGAAAATTCTTTGTAGATGGGATACAATGGCATGTGCATCAATGGGACTCCTATTTAAATGCCTGTGGTAATTTTCTCCAACAGGTACACATCCTTCAACTGTGAGCATCCTCCAGTAGGATGCACTTGTTCATGCCTCATATATTTATAATCTACATCAGCAAAATGGTAATAAGCCTTTAACCTACCTCCTCTGGTCCCCAAGTTCAAGTTCACGAATTCTCCTCTGCAAGTTCTCTGCATCTTCTTTATACTGGGCCAGACTCTCTTCAAGGTCATTCTTCCTTTTTGGAGATGCATTTGTCGTGTCTGTATACCTGCAAAATAACACAGAACATGTACAGTTACAAAATTATGACTGACTGCCCAGTTCTGGATCATATGTACATATTCAACACCACACGCAAGAAGAGACACCTTATTAATGATAAACATACCACCTTTAAATAGTTCTGCAGCACTTGCAAATAAACATGCTAACATAAACAAACACTGCCATTCAAAGCACTGGCTGTCAAAATATCCTACTGTGAAAGATCAACAACAAGAAGTTTTTCAAGGAACCAGCTACCTTCTATTTACAATAAGGAAGACAAAGTAATTATAATGAAGGCTGTACTTTATACAGCTTTCTATCACAAAGGAAGTTGCAATTCCAATCCCACATTTCTCTTTCTTATACAGTAAAACCTGTCAAGTTGACCACCTTCATAAGGTGACCACCTGCTGATGTTGACCACATATCGGTAGAACCGGCAAAGTCCTATGTAGTTTGCATATACGACCACCTCCGTAA
>Ga0123355_10008015_pt1 | contig 15924 bp, 6 predicted proteins | sample TergutEmb28metaG_3_FD_89872 | JGI IMG/M metagenome (GOLD analysis project Ga0123355, IMG submission 89872) | Embiratermes neotenicus P1 segment gut microbial communities from Petit-Saut dam, French Guiana - Emb289 P1 | ecosystem: Host-associated > Arthropoda: Insects > Digestive system > Gut ...
ACCACACCACGGTCCATCAGATTTTAACAGAGGAATTAGCCATGAAAAAATTGTGTGCGAAGTTTGTTCCCAAAAACCTGACAATCGAACAGAAGGACAATCGGAAGGACGTGTGTCTTCATCGTCTGGAACGGATCCAAAGGGACAGAAATTTCTTGAAGAATGTGATTACAGGTGACGAAACATGGATCTTTGAGTACGATCCAGAAACAAAGAGACAAAGTAAGGAATTACACACATCTGCATCACCACGTCCGAAAAAAGCGAGGAGCAAATAAAAAATAAAATCCATGCTCATCTGCTTTTTTGACAGTGAAGGGATTGTCCATACAGAATTTGTGCCTCAAAGACACACTTTTAATCAGTTTTATTACCGTGAAATTCTTGAAAGACTAAGAAAAAGAGTTGTTCGCGTGCGACCAAGCATAGCTGACAATTGGATGCTCCATCACGACAACGCCCCTTGTCACACGGCGATCTCCGTGATCGAATTTTTGGTTGTTGTTCCACAGCCCCTATACTCCCCTGATCTGAGTCCGTACGACTTCTTTTTGTTCCCAAAACTAAAGTTTCACCTTAAAGGACGCCATTTTGGGACGGTGGAAAACATCGAAAAAGCTGTAACCGACCAACCAAAAGCAATTCCGGTTAGCGACTACCAGCGTTGCTACGAAGAGTGGGAACAACGTCTCCGGAGGTATGTAGCCTCCCGAGGGAACTATTTTGAACGGGACAAACTCGATTTGTAGTTTAAAAGTAAGTACAGAGTTATATTGAATCAGTCTCATTACTTTATTTACAGACCTCGTATATGCAACGTAAAGTTCATTACGGTAGACACAAAATACCACCAACACTTTCTACCCCCAACCACTTAAATTCACTCTACATCATAATAACACATTCCGCAGAACAGTCGTCAAAACCCGATAATTAGTCTGTCAATATACCGGCCACGTTTTACGCATCACAAAAGTCCATCACTGGAACCGATACCAAGCCAGCCGAGTCCAGTACACAAGTGCACATATACAAGCGAATTATACTGTATAATACATTACCGGTATTCATGTAACTGTATGGACAGACGCGATTCGAACCTACACTGGGACAGTACAAAGGAAAATATACAAGGATACAGTGTCTGTGCGCACCAGTGCCAGCAGTATTATATGTGCCTGGTGTGTCCCTTGACCTCATTTGTACATGTCGGTGGCATGTGAAAGTAGACTGGGAGGGGGGGGGGGGGGGGGAAGGGACTTGGGGAAGAAGCGACAGATCGTACTGTCGACTGACCGCAATATATATATATATACACACACACCCACACAACAGCATGTGAAAATAAGGTTGAGGCCTACTTAAAAGACACCAGACTTCACTGTCAACACCACTTTTATTTCCAGGGCGTCACGATTCAAATTCAGAGGCATACAACATTCACATTTACTGAGTCAATACACAGAACCGCCCAGTACATCAAAAAAAGTTGACCTGCTGCTCCTCAACAAGGGACTGAAACTCAAACAGTAGGGGACCGAACAAATCATTTTGTAAGTTAAGGCGAATCACACGTCATATATAGGGCGAGTGTTATCATTAAAGTGGAACAAACAGTTCAAAATCACTTCATACCAACTGACTACATGGTGCAGAGACCTTTCTGCGAAGCTAACGGATCCTCAGCTAGTCAAGAAACTCCCCGCATTTTAGGGAACCCGAAAATTCATTGCCACATTCACAAGCGCCTGCCATCTGTCAGAAGAATCCAGTCCATGCTTTCCCATCCCACTTCTTGAAGATCCAATTTAATATTATCCTTACATCTAAGCCTAGGCCTTCCAAGTGGTCTTTTACATAAGGTCTCCTCACCAAAACCCTGTACGCACCTCTCCTCTCCTCCATACGTGCCACATGCTCCACCCAGCTTATTCTTGATTTGATCACCCTAATAATAGCTGGTGAGTACACATCACAAAGCCCCTCGTTATGTAGTCTTCTCCATTCCCGTTACGTCGTCCGTCCTAGGCCCAAATATCCTCCTCAGCACCATATTCTCGAACATTCTCAGCCTACGTTCTTCCTTCAATGTGAAAGAACACTTCGTAGTTATAGTAACGAAATTTGCGAAAGATTATAATCAATTAATCTGAAACCTTGCGTTGTTATCACTCTCCTGATGTACATCGCACGTTACCATCTAGGAGTAGCAAACCACTTTCAGCTTTCAGGTCTGTGCTGATGAACACATTAAATTTTAAAAAATTCTTCGACAATGACCCGGGCAGAATTTGTGACTTAAGAAAGACCGGTGATCTGGCCGCGTTAAGATGAACTGGCGGAAAGCGTGTCGGAAACCCTTGCTCTCCATAAACAACTGCCATTCATATAAAATTGGAATTTCTGGGCTCCAGCACCGCTTAATGTGGCAGGTAGTTGCCGTTTCGAAGGTATATTTTGTATCAATTCACAGGGTAGTGTATTTCAGCCATTTTAAGACCTAACTTGCAAGTCCTGTGGGTGTATGAGACATGATCATGTATTTTTTGTTGTTGATGCGCCGGCGTCTGAATTTTATGTGCTGACGTTTCGGAACACTCTCTGTTCCATCTTCATAGGTGGTGCAAGTCTACACCGCCTATGAAGTTGGAACAGAGTTTTCCGAAACGTCGGCACATAGAACTCAGACGCCAGGGAATCAACCAAAAGAAAGATTAAACCATTAGAACATGCCGACATTTTGAAATCAATATATGATCATGTATCACTCATGAGGAAAACTAGAAACGCGTAAAAAAAAATTATTTTGAAAAGCTGGAAAGATTACTCGAGATGTGTATGCGTAAAACAGATAATAATATCACGTGAATCTCAAAGAAATAACGTGAGAGAACGGAAAATGAATTCATATGGAACAGTACAAAGCAAAAGTCAAAAGGCTTTTGTGCACAAGCTTACGGATGTTAGGGTCCCATCATATGCAGTAAATTTCTTGCCTAGTTGACTACTAGCTTTTTAAGAACTCTGCAGCAATGATTCAGTCAAAACTGCCGTACAATTGGCCGCTTCTGTTGGCATTACCCTATCAACCTTATAAACATCTGTTTTCATCATTCCAATTAACAAGTTCTTTCTTATCTGACAAATATCGTTTGCCACACCCCACCGCCACTCCGCCGAGTGGACGGTCGAATGAGTGACAAATGGTTGATAAACGAGCCGACAGTAAATGGCAACTGATAGTTGTCAGATATAATAATGACCCTATGCCACCAGTCCATCCAATCTTGATTTAGATCACGCCCGCTCAAACCGCAGCCCGTGAGCAACACGGCGCCAAGCAAAACCGTGTTATGTTGCCCGCGGAGACATATGAAATGAGAAGAAGAAAGTCTTTTAACTCTTTGCCTAGCAAAGGCGAGATATAACACCGAAGCAATTTTGAAAACTTACGAGCTGCTTGTTTACACAGACATACATTACATTACCGATTCATTTTGTAAAAAATGTGCTAAATATAGCGACATCAGAGCCTAGGCTGTGAAACGTATTTTCTATAAATTCTTTCCTATTATCATCAGTAAGTTTTATTTCACACGATGTACAAAAAATACAAAAGGTAAAATTATGTACACTTTACGTCTACTTGCTCGCGCTTCATCCCACGTACCAAAAATTTCATGTAGCCTTATGCAGACAAAATGTTACAGAGGCTGCCCGCACCGCATAAAGGGTCTAGCGGGCCTCATTTGTATAAACAGAGAATTCTACAACACGCGCCCCAGTAATGTAGTTCAACCCTCTATACGAGCAATTCCACCAGCTTCACGCACATTACATCTAAGGTGCAACTTCTCCGAGACAACTATAGCAACTCTTCCAATCCGTAACGGGCACACTGGCAACGTAACACTGTACCTGAAACGACTTTACAAACCGCTAAATTTACAAGCACCGCGAACTGACGTTTCAAAAACCAAGTCACTCCAACCGCCACTAGGTGTAAGCAAATCGCACACACACACGACAGAAACACAGCACTTCATGTCGCGCAGTTACCACGTCGAGATCCGAATGCTTGTAGACGCGGACAGACCATCAGGCACAGTGCTCACTTGTTAATTCTGATGTCATTACAACGTCATGTTAAATTATGCCAGGCTGTGAAGTGAATGACATACACAGCCGGAGCACATGTCGTCCTTATACGCAGTCACTCCAACTTAAATAAACATGTTTTTGTCGTCTAACACAAGGCCGCTGCTTAAAAATCCAGATAAAATTCGCCATTCTTACACTATGTAATAAAATTTACTTAATTCCTTGAAGGAAGGACAAAAGCATTTCTATCCCTCGATGCTCTCCAACATCTGAAGGAGCATCCCTTTTTGTTGAAAGGTTCCCAGGTTTGGCCTGTTTATCCTGTTAAGATAGCAGTTTCAGATTAACGTCAGTACACAGTAATGGTGGAATGATACCTACATGGGAAAATCGAAGTACGCGAAACAAAAAAGGCTCGGTGCCACTTTGTTCTACACAAATCTCACACGGATTGGACCAAGCTCGAACGCCGGCTACTGTGGTAAGAGGTTGGCTAATGACCGCCGGCTCCTCACGCTTGAATACAAGTAAGCAAAGTCTCTCGATATACGAAAGCAAATTGCTCTATTTGAACCTTCCCAAGCTGCGCCCACCTGTCCTTCTCAAAAGAGCGTGTTAAGACTGAACATGGGGCAAAGGTGGAATGATACTGACAGGGGAAAACCGAAGTACTCGGGGAATAACCAGTCCCAGAGCAACTTCAACCACCACAACTCTCACGTGGACTGGTTCGGCACTGAACTCGGGTCTCCCTATTGACAGGCCGGCAACCAAACGTCCAAACCATGGCACAGCCGTTCAGCATAAAATCCAGTTCGTCTCTCACAGCACGCAGGGTCTATCTACTTTAAACACAGAAATCGATTCATGTTGTATACAGAAATAATCACTGTTCGTGGGAAAGAAAAAAAAAAGACATTATATGAACTGACAAGAAAGGTCACATAGGTCAAAATCTCGATATTCAGGATCATACGGTTGCAATAAAATTATTTTTGAAAATTACAAACCACATGCGTTGTGGAACCGAGGAAGACGTGCTGGAAAACTGTATGGATCAATTCCACCTGAGAAGCGCGTGCAACTCATCCAAATCCATGACTACCAGATCTTTCATTATCTGCGGATAATGAAATCTCATCACATAATTTTATGGAAAAAGAGTTAGAGCAAAGCTGTCCCTGCCTGTGCCATGAGGGCAAATAGAGGCAGCAGAAATACAGCTCCACTCATTCTTAACCTCCGTGCACGAGATGGAGATGAGTGGTCAATATCACGCCCCGGCCACTTTACCCCCGGGCAAAGAACCCCGGTACCCACTGAATAAAAAGACTGGATGGGCGCCAGAGCTGGTTTGGAAGGTTTGTATAAGAGAAAATCTCTTGCCCCTTTTGAGATCCGAACCCTAGGTCGTCCAGTTTGTAGTCAAGTCACTATACTGGCCAAGCAGTGTGTGTGTGTGTGTGTGTGTGTGTGTTTTTAATGGATTTCGGTACCTTACTACGAAACCAAACCATTCCGCCACTGTCACAAAGTGCTACCAACAACACAATTACCGCAAGAATCTTCGCGTTCAAAAAAAAGTTTAATATTGAAAATGAGCGAGTTGGTTGACAGGCTTATCGGATAAACTACGTTGTATAAACTACACTGCTGATAAATGTAAACAAGGACATGCTATGCTTCAGGTTCGTTCAACTTTCCGAAACTTCAAGACATTGATGATGTACCGCATCTCACATCGAGCAGCACGGAACATCAGTGAGCATCGGTCAGAAACTCGGAAGCCAACAATTATTCTGATTATGTGGCGGAAATTTGTCGCCGAGCGATGATCATCTACTTCAGCGCTGAAGCAAAAATCTTGGCGGCTACAAACTTACACAGAGGACCCCGACGTGATAAAGTACAATTATAAAGCACACACTCATGTACGAGGGTCGGTCAGAAAGTAGGTGTATATGTCGTGTGATTTCGTAACTTGGTAGCCTACAACGACTGTGAACATCAGTGGAAATCTTCGCCGGGCGATGATCATGTTTCCAACACTGAAGTAAAATCTTCGCGGCCACACATTTAAATACGATCGTGAGGTGGAGAAGTGACACGACGGCTGATAACACAGGACACAGGCTTATATCAACAGGGAACAGAACAGCTAGTCCCAAGATTTCATAAATACATTAACTGTCGCAGGGACAACGTGGAAAAGTTGCGGTATAGCAGTACAGATATACATCGCTAACGACGGGGATACGTTTTGAGAAATGCGTCGTTAGGCGATTTCGTCGTTGTGCGAACGTGTACTTACACAAACCTAGATAGTATAGTCTACTACACACCTAGGCTATATGGTACAGCCTATTACTCCTAAGCTACAAACCTGTACAGTACGTTACTGTACTGAATATTGTAAGCAATGGTAATATAATGGTATTATAATATTATAATCTTATGGGACCACCGTCGTATATGCGGTCCATCGTTAACCGAAACGTCCTTATGCGGCACATACCTGTACAGTTAAATGTGAATTGTTTTTATCAGAAGTAAGAAAAAAGGAACCCAAAATACACGCAGCATCGGATATAGTGAAGGGGCAGGGTAGGAACCGTTTCTGAGTAACCTCTTACTTCCCTCTTCAGAGTGAAAGAGCTGAGAAGAGGAAAAGTGTTGTGACATACGAGAAAGAGTGGACTAGGTGTGAGGAAAATGGGTACGGGTCACTCAACGGCAACAGGTTCTTCTCCGAAACGTCAGCAGATATCTGCCAAACTACTTGGCGCGACGTCCCAGAAGGCAGACCTTAATATTCGTTGCCTTAGTGGCCCCAAATACCTTGCGAATTAAATGTTTAATATCGTCGTCTAGGTGGGCAATATCTCAGATGCCAAGAATATTCTGCCCGTCGTATAACAGAAATACTTACGGAGCCTTGGGGTAGAAGCCAGACGACGGTGGACGGCAGAAATTTACGAAGCACTAAGCTTCCACTTTATAAATAAAATCTACTCATCTGCTTCAGTCATGAACAAACACAGACAGAAACTTGACCATTTCGAACACTTAATTCTATACCTCATTACGTATAGCCTTTGAACACCCACTTCAATCGAAATTACACATAAAAATTCAATTTTTTACATCACAGAAAACACAACGCGTGTCCACTGCCAAGACCGATGAGTTAACAATGCTTAGAGAAATAATACTTTTTTGTTCTCAGATTCATTCAAAGTACATAAATAGCCTGTGTGGGAAAACGCATAATTTTAATTACCCACTTTAATGGATCGAAGTTTAGTTGACACACGTTATTTAAATTCGAATTTACCTCTGCTCTCATTTAATTACCAACTGCAATACCCCACAGTAATTACCTCCAGGGAACAGAGTCCTTAATCTGAAACCGACAGTCCTCAGATGATGAACTTCTAGGTTTTACGCTGCGTAATGCGCTTGCTAAGACGTTTCGAAGGAAATTTTGCCTCCATCTTCAGGGTGAATGCATTGGTCCATGTGGATGCTGAGGCATCGCTAACGTCCCTTCTAATCATCAAAATAAATCCATTACACTACACGGTGTAAAACCCCCAAAAAGACCAATATCTGAGAAACACCCGCTATAGTACCTCAAAACTTACATACAACAATACTCCAGCAAGTCAAAAACTAACCACCTTTCAAGAAACAGGAAGGTTCGTTACCGCAATCACATCAGCGCGTCACGGACCCTACAATGACCCAGATGAAGCCAGTTCATGTTCCCGCCCTCTATTCTTTAAGGTCTATCTCAACCATTCATACTCTTCTTCCATCTACACCTAGGTTAAACAAGTGATCATTTTCTTTTTTGATTCTTAACACTGCTGTACGCTTGTCTCACTTGGCCTACAGGTGATATTCAACGGGTACCGGGGTTCCTACCCAGGGCGTGATGTTGATCACTCAACTCCATCTAGCGCGGAGGTTAAGAATTAGTGGAGCTATACCTCTATTCTCGCTATATGCCTTCATGATACGCGCAAGAACTTTACCCTTTATCTTTCTGTCTGCGTAATGTACAAGAATTGTTTCGCCCTAAAAATCATTAAGCTCCTAACTGCGTACGTTTCTCTATTTCATTGTTAACACCTGTCTCTCTCTCCAAGTCAAATATTTCCCTCAGCACCATAACTGAGCAAGTAGGTTCAGGCGGTAACACTTCTGGATTGTATTCGGGAGGTTCCATATTCGAATCTCAGTCGGGCTAGACTATCCTAAGGTTCTGCATGGATTTCCTCAGTCCATTACCAAGTTATCTCAAGAAACAGCGCTTCTGCCTTGTAATCTATAACTGCCCTGTTCGTATCCCGGTCCGGTAGACTTTTTTTATTTTTTCTCCGTGCATACACGTAAATGTTGGGACATTACCAAAATCATTTCTTCCCACATAATTTCCAATTTATTATTCACTATTTCCAGTAAGCAATTTTAACGACGGTGTTTACTTCTAAGATTATATAGCGTCGGTATTTACTGTCAATTCGCTGGTATACAGTCTTCAATTACAGCCAGCTTCGTTAACCCTCTGAAGCTCAGTGGTTACGGCAGGTAACACCAGGTTTAATATTTATAAATTCTACGTTGTGCCCACACAGTGTACTTAAGTGTTTTGAAGGGATCTCAAAACAGCGCTTATTTCCCTACACAGCATTTACTGCGAGGGTGAACTGAATCTTTATATACAATTCAGGTTAATTCCCGTCCTTACAGGTTAATTTCAATTTTTTTTTTTTTTTTCAGATTTTGTGAAATTTAGTACATGATATCTATATGTAATGCCGTTAAGTGACTGATTTTTATAACCGAGACGGAAAGTGTTTACTGCGCGGTACGAGCCAAAACTTTGTACATGTATGTGTGTGTGTGTATATATATATATATATATATATATATATATTGCGGCGCACCTCAGTCTTCACATCGTGTTAAACAAATCAGCCGTAACATAAAGTTTCAGCATCCAGTTCGGAAACGCCCTCGATCTCCAGACATCACATGACGCTAGGTTGTAACACTGGCACTCTACAGCCACGAAGATGTTTGAATGTTAATACAGTGTGGCTACGCTTTCCTGTTTGTTCGGGTATGTTCAGGACGAGTCCAAGCTTCGTGAGAAGGGTATGTCCTCACCCTCGGTCTAACAGCTTCCTATACATCTGAGACGGGTGCTACTGTATAATGCAACAATGTACACTGCAACCGGAGGGGGGGGGGGGCACCTGCAGCCCTTGTTGATATTCAGGTGTGTGTGTGTGTATGCATATCTGCATTATATACAGGATATATTTACTGCCGGGGCGGCAAATTGTTAACCCCCTTTCTGAACAACAGTCTAACATTAGGAACTCTCATCATAAAATTTCAAAGCAAAATGTCGACACCACCACCTATAGACATAGTTTCCACAGATAACATTACGGGATCTGGAAGCCTGTACCGGCTCAGACGGTACAGCGACTGGGCTATAGACTGGACACGAAATTGTGGTTAGGTTTCCGGTAGAGGCAAGAGAATCCAGACCGTCTCTGGAGGTTACCCATCCTCTTATTGACGAGTACCGTGGGCTCCTTCCCAGCATGTAACGCGTTCGGAGCACGAAGTTGACCACCGCCGACATCATGAATGAGTGGATCTACACTTCCGCTCCATCAATACCTTCCTAGGGTGCATAGGTATACGTGTAGTTTACCTTTACAACTACCTTTAAAAAAACTGTATCCCTACCACGATTTCAACTGTATTCGGCAAAGGTCGAGACTGCAATACTAACAAAAGTGGTACCTTCACTGGTGTTTGTCATCTTCTGGTCTACCTGTAACTACTAACGACTACTACCTAACGACAGCATAGCAGTAGGTCTGCACGTATGGATGACATTGTTATAAATATGGCGGTGGTCTAACAAAATTGGTTCAGACGAAGCGACTGATGCAGAGTTACGCAACAATTTCTGAAATGTAATTTGTTTTTAGCGGGAGACGTTTTGACCGCCATTCACACTGAAAAGGGCTACCAAGCAGGAAATACCCACCCTTGCCCTAATGCTGGAACTCTGGAAAATTCCAACAAGTTAACACCAGCCAGCGAGAAATCAGAGACTCAAGGAAAAGATACAAGAATCTCCGTCCATGTGACAACACACACAACGCCTGGGTCTCAGCATAACATTCCTTAGCGACAAAGGTATCAGAACGAAGTGCAAAATAAGAGCTGCTGTTTGTGAATTCCATAACGAAAGCATTAATTTCAAATTGGGAAATGAAAGGCGACCAGTCTCAGTGTAACCAATGAAAGGCAAATTGGGAAATGTTCGCTTAGCACAATTGTACTGGCGTTTTCGCTCTGTCATTTTAACTCAGATTTTAAATTCGTGACTATTTTCAAACAACGCAACAGAGATACTATAATCTTCAGCAGTAAACTTGTAATCGATCATAATCGACATCTCGTGAACGGCGAGATAATGTATATCTTATTGTATTCTATCTCGTACATGGCGAGATTTCCAGTCGATCATGATCGTTTATGTTTAAATCACCAATTTTCCCTTAGGCCTAAGTTTCGGCTGCACAGAGAAGAAAGGTACCAACTATAATGACCAACAACGGTGACATATAACCATAAATGACGTAAGTATTCGTGCAAAATGTCTATTTTTCTCCGATTTTAACCAAAATCAGAAACGTGTTGATAAACGTTAGTTTTTGTCCTGACATTTCCTCTTTGCTAGCTTAGCAAACAGGAAATGTCAGGAAAAAAAAAATCCGCTCGATGGGAGTTGGACTGTTCCATGAGGACGGACAGATATGACAAGGCTAAAAGTCCTTTTCGAAACCGCTCTGCCAATGCGGCTAAAAACGTCACTTCTGAAGTTCTTTACGACGCCACGTTGATACTTTCTAACAAGTAAAGTGTTCAGTTCCTCTAGTTTTATATAAGCCTACTGAAACAGTACTGCAGCTTTCGACTGGGGTAGCAATCAATCTTGTATTAACAACACACGCACTGGAAGAAATGCCGTCCTTTAAAAAATTAGCCTCAAAAGCTCATCTTCATAACAGAAGACACTCCAAGTGCCATTACGCACCCTTTAATTAGCAATGTAACGGTAAAGCAATACCTGAATAGGCCTGAACAGGCCCTGAGGTTTCCAGGAGACTGAGGCTCTCAGATTACTAGACAACTGGCACATGAAGGTGGTAAGGTTGTCAGCGCTAAGCACCGGCCGCTGTTACCCCAGGAAATATACCTGGTGATCATTTCTTTTACAAGCTGGTTCGCCACAGGAACTTAGTGCGGCCGGGAAGATTACGTCAATGAAAAATTCCAATGTCACCATCGGGAATCGAACCAGCTACCTTGTAGCGCAGTGCCTCAACCAACTGCGCCAACGCGAGCCCCCCGTTCACCATCATCAGGGAGAACTGATTATGGCGAATGTAACTCCGAAACATGTACAGAAACACGGTAGATGTATGTAATGAATAAATGTTGTGCATCTGGTTGGTGTAATTAAAGAGGTATTTGGTGAGTCCGACGTAACGTTAAAGGTGGCGTTAAACACATCTACTGACGCGAAAAACTGAATTTATGCCCATTGCTGGGACATACGTTATCTGTCACGTGAGCAACACTCATGCTGACAATGCAACCTGGTGCTGCGGCGTCTATTCAACAGCACAGTGATGCACATGCACACACACGCACATGCACATACACACACACATGCACGCGCACACGCACGCACATGCACCCACATGAACACACACACACGCAATGCACACACACACACACGTATGAAAGCACGGCTCTACTCTCATCATAGGTCGGTACATACAGTTACCACACACCGCAAAATCCACCTACTAAAAGGCACAGGACACAACGCAACTAGACCGTTGGGATTATGTTACGGAAAGCGTTACTTGCGGTTCATTTCGGCACTGTCAGTATCAACACCTCACAGCGTAGGTACTGATAAATGAGTGTAAATATGGGATACATAAGTGACAGATGCTGTGTTAGGAGAATTTCAGAACTGTAGTCATTCGTACCGACTTCTTTACCTGCCCTTACAATGCCACTGTCCGCTAGACTAGTTCACTAATGGTATGAAAAGTATCGTTTAGAAACTCCATGCAGTGGTGTCTTACCGAGCAACAAACAGTTCCCCGATAAGTCACAGAACTCCTACATTTTATGTAACCCGAAACTTCATTACCCTCTTCACAACAAACTGCCACTTGCTCATACCCTGAAGCAAATTAACGCAATTCACAACCTCATATTCTATTTAAGATCAATTTTATTATTATCCTCCCACCAATTACTATGTCTTCCAGGTGGTTCCTTTCCTTCATGCTTCCCCATCAAAACCCGATATGAATTTTGCTCCTCCACCATACGTGCTACGCGCCTCGCCCATCTCATCCTCCTTAAATTCCTCATCGTAATAATAGTAAGCGAGGAATGTCGTAGAAATGTCTACACGAAAACATCAAGACTTCCAACGAACCATTAAATATACAGGTAAAGTTGTTCCTATGCATGCAATTAAGGCATAGCGGGGAATGGAGGTAATAGCTCCACTCATTCTTAAACTCGACCCTGGTTTACGCATCTGCCGCTTTACCCAAAGGAAGGAACAAGTTCTTCTTTAACCCTTTGGCCCTGGAGCTGCACATTTACAGTTTATCACACAATTTATGTAAAATGTGAATATTTTATGAACCAATAAGGATAACATTAGGAAATACACGTCATTTTGCGGAGGAATAAACGAAGATGGCGAGAGAAAGTCTAAAAAAAATTTTAAATGTATTTGTTGACTAAATATATAAAAAGCGTACTCTGGGAAGTAGCGATACGCCTGTCCTATATATAGTATGCATGGTGCCTAAAGGTTAACAACATACGACAACAAAAACACTTCGTTACGCTTGTAAGCAGTCACACTAAGCGGTATGGTGCACGTCTTGTGTGTGTGCGTTAAAACGAGGGTTATATTTCAGTTCAGTAAAATCTTGTCACCATATGCGTTAAGGCACGTTTAGCCTCAAGTAGGCCTGTTGTCCAGGAACTATCCCTGCTGCCTGGCCATCTGGCCATGTGCGCTGACAGACGAAGGAGCAGTCCCAGGGACGGAGTACAGCAAAACACTGTCTGAATCCGTACGACCGTAAATTACTGTCTGATGTCACTTGCTCTAATACCTGCTGTAATACCATACCTGTATGAAGTGTCGGTGCACAGATACAGCACCAGACTAAAAAATACGTGCTAAGATAAGGGCGCACAAATATTCGAAACACGTAGCAGCCACCTCAAAAAATTCTAGGCACCATACAGATGGCATAAAGCGTTTGAAGTTCAGGTGACCGCGCATCGTGAAAAAATTTATAATAAAACCAACCAGATGATCTAATTTCTCAAATTTATTTTTGGAATATAACTCTACGTTTCGGACAGTTCCTTTGTCCATCATCAGGAGTATTTCACTGTATACACAGCAAACCTGTATGACATATGCCACTGCTGTGTGTACAGTGAAAAACTCCTGATGATGGACAGAGGAACTGATCGAAAAGTGTAGAGCTTTATTCCAAAAATAAATTGAGAAATTAGTTCATCTAGTTGGTTTTATTATAAGGACATAAAGCAATTTCCACACGACGCACAAATATCAGGCACCACCGTAAAAACTGTTGTCGCCCAGGCGATCTGGCTCCCTGGAATTGTGCACCCCTGTCTTAAGACACTCTTCTTAGATTTGTAATTTCAGTGCAACCTGTAGACAGAAAATATGTGGAGATGAGAAAAGTTCCGACCATCGCTGCAAAATTAAATTAACTTTCAGACAGCAGGTCGGTCTGTTCTTTGTAGACGAAACAGAGTTCTACTGAGAAGTGAAAGTCCCGTTAATTGGCTTCAGCTAGCAAGATGGTTCTACTGTGTGCTACGCAGACGTACAGCTCAGTTGCTCCTGTGCTTAAATAAATATCACATTATGAAGGCGTGTGGAGGAGCAGAGGTGTAGCTCCACGTACTCTTAATCTAAGCACCAAATACATATGGTCAGCCTAAAGCCCCGGTCGATTTATTCCGAAAAAGAAAGCACGGTAAGTACCACACAAGACAAAGGGAAGGCCTCAGGAGGCGGCCCGATGTTTAGGAGAAAAATGTTTTGTTACTGCTTGGAATCAAACCCCGATTCGTTGGCCAAGACCCTACACCAGTCACACTTTAGGGATTTATACTAATCTCGAGTTTCATATGATCAAATCAAGGGGGGATGAAATGGTCGGGTCACGTGACACTTATAGGAAAGAAATGTATATACGGTCTTGATGGGGGTAAGCTGAAAGAAAGAGACCATTTGGAAGACCTAGGCGTAGATGAAAGGAAAGTATCAATTGTATTTTAAAAACTAGATGCGAAGAAGTGGTCTTGTGAGCACGGTAATGAAATTTTGGGCATGATACAATGTTAGATTTATAGACCAGCTAAGGAAATATTAGCTTATCAAGGACTGTATTCGAAGGATTTACTAGGCTATTTAGTCAGTCAGTCGGTCAGTTAGTTCGTTATTTATCGGAGTTTCAGTTACATTATAGAGTTGTGATGCATCCCTCAGTTGATATTTCAGCATGTGTCAGCTGCGATCAGAAATGTATTACCCGCCCTTGATGAACCTCCAACGAGCAGCACCGCGTCAGGCATAGACTGTACAAAACTTCACTTTTAAAATTCGCAACGGCTACTAAAAGCGTAAGCCCCTCAGACAAAACGAAAAATATCAAACACATGTTACGCAGTAACGTTTGAGGTTTGTCTCGAGGTCAGTGCCCACGATGATCGCCTCTTGGCAAAAGGTGCTCAATTGTCAACGTTTGACAAAACTTCGTGTCCCTATATCCTAAACAGAAGAGGCTCTGAAGATAAACGTAGGAGATTCCTCCAAAACGCCGGTACCCACCAAACAAACTACCAAGCGTCTCATGTGAGAAATCTAATCACGGCAACACACACCGGTTTCTGACTATTTAAGACGAAATTCAGATTTCATTACATTTAGAGATTCAATTCCTACCGCGGAGTAAACACTCCCCATCTCGGCTATAACAATTCAGGCAGTGTACATAAAACGTAACAATAAGGCGCGTTCGTGCAACCATTGTTGCAGTGGAAAAGCAATGAGTATTACATACTCTGTGTTTTTGTAGCGTTAGGCACTCAGCATGTAATGCGCATGCGCCATATTGTCATCTATGGCCTGCTCAACTATATAATATTTTTGTACAGTACACCATCTCAAAAACGGCACGATTAAAAAAAAAAGAAATGAAACACAAAATTTCTCTTTGGATTTTCTCTACAACTTTTTATCTTAAACATTTTTCATTCTAAGAACTGAGCGAGATATGATAACAAATGTACATTGGTATTCATGTAAAGTACCCGTTATTCTTACCGTATTTCAATGAAATTTGATAAATTTTCTCGAAAGATTTTCGAACACTCAGGTATCAAATTTAATGAAAATCCGTCCAGTGGGAGCCAAGTTGTTCCATGCTGATGGACGGCCAGACACAGGGACAGACATAATGAAACTAATAGTCGTTTTTCGCGATTTTGTGGCGCCTAAAAACCAATCAGTCAATGCTACATAAGGAAATAATGTCGTTTATTCTGAGATCCATACAAAAATTACCCCCCCCTCCTCCCCCCCTGTTCGGGGGGGTTAGATTCCAAGACACCCCCCCCCCCACCGAGAAAAGC
>Ga0123355_10008016_pt1 | contig 15924 bp, 13 predicted proteins | sample TergutEmb28metaG_3_FD_89872 | JGI IMG/M metagenome (GOLD analysis project Ga0123355, IMG submission 89872) | Embiratermes neotenicus P1 segment gut microbial communities from Petit-Saut dam, French Guiana - Emb289 P1 | ecosystem: Host-associated > Arthropoda: Insects > Digestive system > Gut ...
CCAAAATGGCTCATTAGTGAACTGGCTATCATACCGGTCTGTCGAACCGGAGTAACGAGATCGATACTCGTATGAGCCGCCATATGGCGCATTGGAGGAAATGAGAAACTCACCTCGCTTTCACCGAGGAGATTACGGGTTCGAGTCCCGTATGCGTCACCATGATTCTAAAGAATGGAGTTTGTACTTATGAACACAATCTTCACAAAAAACACAAGATTTATGACCGGTAGTTTCGAGCCGGTAATTCTATCCGATATCGTTGGTAGAGTCGAAAGATTTCTACACGATACATATGAGTATTCAATCGACATTGGTACGGACTCTCAGCGAGGAAAGAAAACCAAATTTGTAACAGTCGTGTCATGCCACAAGGTTGGTAAAGGTGGTATATTCTTTTACCATCCGGTGATTACTGAACAAAGGCAGTCAATGCAGGAAAGAATTTACATGGAAACCGCAATGAGTATCAACTGTGCGACTGAGTTGCTTGAGTTGTTTGTTGAAAATAATGTGCTTAGGAATATTTGTATACACTGTGATGTCGGGCATAATGGCAAGACACGGGAGTTGATTCAGGGTATCTCCGGGTACGTTACGAGCTCAGGTTTTGAATGCAAGATCAAACCGGAGGCTGTGGTTGCATGTACCATTGCAGACAGATTCTCCAAATAGCTTCGCTGATACTTTGAGAGAGCACTATGTGCTCACGGCTATCGCCGTATCTTTCGCCTTTGGCGAAAGTCTCTCGTTAAAACACTGGTGGGTGTAACAACCCACCGAAATATCCGGGTGTAGTTCAAGGGCAGAACGCTAGTTTTGGGAACTAGAGGCTGGGATCTCGGAATTCCCCACTCGGACCATGCGGGGAGAATGGGTATTCAATCAGGCCTCATAAGCCTGACTCTGTGGGCTCGACTCCCACTCCCGCAACCACTTGCTTCCGTAGCTGATGAAGTCATAGCGCTGGTCTGAAGAACCAGAGAAACTGGAGCGTTACCAGTCGGGAGCACCATATGCGCCATTAGCTCAGCGAATCAGAGCACGGGATTTCTACTCCCGGTGTCACAGGTTTGAGTCCTGTATGGCGCTCCAGTATGCCCTCGTAGCTTAACGAATAGAGCACTGCGCTACGGACGCAGGTTATGTGAGAGTTTGAGTCTTTCCGAGGGTGCCATGCGTCAGACCGGATGATCCGGGTCAAGCCTGCAAAGCTTCGATGTTGTGAGTTTGATTCTCACCTGACGCTCCAGAATTGAATATTGGGTTGTGGTGTAACTGGCAACACACCGGAATTTGGCTCCGGCATTGAGAGTTCAAATCTTTCCAGCCCTGCCATGTGGCGAGGTGGGCGCATGCAGAAAATACCCACCATATGGGAGGTTATCCCGTAAGCAGCAGCGGAGCAGGCTGTAAACCTGTCGTCTTCGGACTCGATTGGTGCAACTCCAATACCTCCCACCAGATTTTTAATGCAAGTTTTATTGGTTTTCATTGACTTTGCTATAAAAAAATGGTAAGATGAATTTGCGTAAAAGCAAGGTGGACTGACACTTTTAATCCGAAATTCTTCCCGGACGAATGTGCCGGTGGTTGGCAGACAACAGAAAAACCTGTGTTCTTACCGGGCGAATGTACCGGTGGTTGGCGGACAACAGAAAAATCAGTCATTAATGGGGAGTTGTAGTACTGAGGTGTTACTGCTCCCCATTTTAATTGAGAGGCATGTATATGAAAAAGGATGAGGCAATAAGAATTCTTACCACTTGCGCTGAAAAATATAAAGATAACTTAGAAAACAAGAATCTCCTGTATATTTTTACTGATAACTTAAAGACTCTTCATTTTGAGTCATTGTTTTTACCCAGACATTATTTACACTTGACCGGAGTTAAATTGTTATCCGGGAATATTAAGAGCATTGATTTTTATAGACTTTGTCTAAGAAAGCAGTTATCGCAATCGGTCTTCTCATTTCATGAAAATGGCACAACAGAAATGAAATTGTCTGTTTTATCTCAAATAATGAATATACAGAAAACCGCTAAAATGGTTGGTGATTATGATAATACAAAATCGGTTTTATTCACAGAAAAAATCGTGGGTACTGTTACTGCTTGTGTTGGATTTGTGCGTGAAGGAAATTACTATCTTCCGAACACAACACTACGTGAAGACATAAGAACCATTACAATTCGTCCACAAAAAAGAGTACTGGCTATCTTATCAAAAAATACAAAAGATAAGCAGTATTCGGAAACTACTTATTTAGCTAAAGGTGTTACAATAGATTCTGTTATCCAAACAGAAGAACTAAAGTCGATTGTTGCTATGCAAGGGTGAGCCGGATATTTTGATTTACTATGGGTAAGGGAAATGAATCATATTGAAGCAATTCTTAGAAATGAATATGGTATTGGACCGATTCTAACTGGGGAAGCTACTGGGATGTTTTTCTTCCCATTTACAAGAAATTAAACCCAATGTATACTTATCGTGAGGAAGTCCTAAGATTTTATCAATTACGCCGGCATATTGAGGATATTGAAGATTTTATTAAGAATACTTATACGATGATATTACAGAAGTAGAAGTAAATGAGATTAGGTCGCATTTAGAAAGAGAATGCCGATTCTTAGCTCTTTTAATGCGGTAGACAATCAATCCTGCCCGTGTTGTAGGGCAGGATGATTGTTTCGGAACGCTTAAGCTTGGTGAGGAGGCCAGCTTTTTCACGACCGTTTCGGATTTGACTTCTTTAGACGACCCATTTATATTCGCCGTTTTCGTCTATGCCGTAAGAATCTGCGAAGGAGACGTTCCAGATCATTTTTTGAACACCTGCAATGTCGATTTTGTTTTTGATTAGTTGCTGCCAAAAGCCACTGCGGGATATATCGCCTTGAAGGATCACGCCAACAGGTATTCCATCACGGATGATGACTTTTTGATATTTATTACGATCCTCACGGGAGTCGACGATATCGCCGTCAGATGGATTAAACTGTCCTACTGAAAGTGAAGGAATTCCAAAGAAGTTGATGGTATTCATCAATGAAAAGGAGTCGTCGTATACTGTCTCAATACCCAACATGTTTAATGCTGCGACTTCTCCCTGTAATACGGCATTAGGCCAGCTCTCCGAAAGACCTGTCACATCTCCGGCTGCATAGACACCTTCTGCGCTGGTTTCAAGATATTCATTGACGCTTACACCACGCTCCGTGGTTATCCCACTGTTTTCGAATAACTGAGTATTTGGGGTGACACCTACAGCAACGATCAAGAGGTTACATGGCAACTGCTCTCCGTTATCTAATTCGATCGCACTGACATCACCTGATGCATCCGTTATAACCTTGACAGCCTTTGTTCCGAGATGGAACTTGCAACCGGCTTCTTCAAACTTCGTTTGATATACTCGAGCGGCGTGTTTGTCAAGATTTGCTGATATTATCGAATCAACCATTTCGACTATATCAGCTTTTTTGACGATTTCGGCAAGACCGTAAGCGGCGTCCAGCCCAACTAATCCGGCACCGATTATAACGATATAATCCTTATGGGCTGCATTCTTCCGAATCGCTTCGGCATCAGGCAGATCACGCAGACCGTAAACATACTTTGCTCCTTGCAGACCGTCGATTGGTGGAAAGTTACTTTTTGCACCGGTTGCTACCAGCAGTCTGTCGTATGACTCTGAGCCGCCATCAAACACAACACATTTATTGTCAGGCTCAATGTGTGAAACAACCACGCCGGAACGAACTTTTATTCGGTTTTGCTCAAAAAACCCATCCGGCAAGAAAGAAAGCGCTCCGGTGTCTCGTTCACCGCTGATAAACTTATGCAATATGCACCTTGAGTAAACAATATCATCAGCAGATATAATAACGATTTCGTCATCCTCCCGCCGCTCGCGTATGGTTTTTGCAGCGGAAATACCGGCAGCACCGGTTCCAATAATAACATGCTTCATTCCATCAAACCTCCTTTACATAGATTGCCTTCATTGTGCAGGTTTTTACACAACTGGGCTCATCGCCGTGATCGGCGCAAAAATCACATTTTACTACATAGGATCTGGTCGCACGGTCCGGCTTTAAGACGCCGTAGGGACAGTTCATCACGCACATAAAGCACTGCGCACATTTTTCCGGATCATATATCACATGACCTGTTTCGGCATTTTTTGCCATTGCACCACTTATACAGGAACTGACGCACATTGGTTTATCGCAATGTCTGCAGAACAGAGGTCTATAGTTTTTCTGTCCGTCCAGCAGTATCGTGTTCCGTGACTCAAGCTGAGCATCGGCAAGTGAAAACCCTGTTCCTTCCGGCACATGTGCTTTCATACATGCGGCAGCGCAGTTTTTACAGCCCTTGCACTTGTCTGCTTCAATAATAATTCGTCTCATATTCCCCGCCCCCATTATTGTAAGTTCAGGGCTTTGCGTTTTTGAAGGATAATATCATCTAGGATCTCTGCTGATTGAGCAGCGTCTGCGTTTATGAGTACCTGCCCGCCTGTCAGTTTTTTCATATCATTGCACAGTACCTGTACTGCGACAGGGCTCCCGATAACAAAGGGTGGCAGTCCAAGATGCAGAGGTAATCCTAAGGCTAGACCGAATGCACCGTCTGCAAGTGCCTGTTCTTCCAACCATTGCGGTGCGGAGAGTACAAGTGGAAGCTGTGGAATGTCGATTCCGATTGCCTCGGCAACCTCCATAGCAATGATTTCAAGCCGCCCGATCGCAAGGCATGGTCCGAAGTTGAGTACCGGTGGTATACCTAGCTTCTGGCATACGGCTTTCAGATTGGGTCCTGCAAGCTCTGCTGCTTCAGGAGACATCAAACCGACATTTTCAAGACCTCCGGAAGAGCATCCCGCTGATAAGACAAGAATATCTTTAGCTATCAGTTCCTTTGTCAAGTCGACTGTTAATACGTCATGACCCCCTGCTGTTAGGTTTGAACATCCGACGATTGCGGCAAGACCCTTGATTTGGCCTGAGACGATCAGGTCTATTAGAGGTTGCCAGGTGTCACCCAGGAAGGCTTTAAGAGAGGTTTCACTTAAACCGGTGAGGGTGTTGTCGTTTCCGTGTTCCGGCAGCAGGTTAAGGGGAACATTGCCGCGACGCTCTTTATATGCAGCGGTAACTTCATCCAGAATACGTGTTATGGAAGCTGCACGGGCATCAAACGAAAAGTCAAAGAGCTCTGCGTTTGCTTTTTTGGCAATGACATCGATGCAGATTTGTTTGATTTTCAGTGTATCGCAGATTGGTTCGATTCCGGGCAATGTGCAGTTGAACTCGGTTAGTACTGCATCGATCGCACCTGTTGCAAGGATTGCTTCGCTAGTAAAATTGTTGCCTCCGTGTCCGTTATAGAACCCGGTGCAGTGAGCTCCACGCAGTTGGAGGTCCTGACCGACGCAAGTACATCCTACAAGTTTATAGCCTTTAGCTCCGGCTTCCTGTGCCTGCTTTATCACATCTTCATCCATAAGACGATCCTGAAGGGTCGCTATCATCGAATGCTGATGGCCTGTGACCATGATGTTTATATAATCGGGGTCGATAACACGAAGCCCAACAGATGCCATGCGGATTTCAGGTTCGCCGAGCATTATGTCGTTGAGCAGGTTTGTTAGAGTGAGGCCATATAGTCCTGTGGAGATACCAAGACGCAGACAATGCAATAACATGTCGACGGGGTCGGAGCTAAGATTTGTTGAGCTCTTTACTGTGCCCGCAAATACTTCGGATTTTGAGCCTCCCGGTAAGATCCCCAGTTCTTCCCAGCGTTTATAGCGTGGGGCATAAGCGAGCTTTTTAGTCAGTTCCATTTTCTCGAAATCCGGCTTATACAGATCGGAAAGCACAGCATCGGCAACTTTTATTGCTTTGTCGTACTCATCAGTTCCATCGATGCCAAACATGTTGCAAAGCCGTTCCAGGGTGCTAAGCCCCATTAGTTTACCCTTGGCAAGTGCTGTGTTTTTTAAGTTACGTGCTGTGTTTTCGATGATGTGGATGTAGCATCCGGAACCTGCTGCTACTGCGCGAAGGAAGTTACGGGCGACTATGGTATCGGCGTCTGCGCCGCAGATACCTTTAGGGGAGTCCGGTGTGATACGACATGGTCCGTTGGCGCACAGACGGCAGCATACGCCATGCAAACCAAACTCGCACTTGACCTCCTGTGATTCCACTCGGTGGAAAGAGGTTTCAAGCGGTAGATCTGCGATGAACTTTTCGAGAGGTTTGTCCGCGCTTTGGCAGGTGTTACAGCTAAATCGATTTGTCATTGTTGTTGCGCTCCTTTACTTGATAGTTTTTGTCCAGATTAATAGTGTAGGTACTTGTGATAGGGAGACTTTTTAAGTAAACTCACCTATTAAATTACATGAGTTGTTTTGTGGATAAACCGTTATTCGGGGTCTTTTAGCAACAGTTTATCCATAGTTAACTTGCGCATTTCATCCACTAGCATCTGTTGAAGCCGGATGAACTCCAAATGAACTGTACATGTATGCTCGGGATCTTTGAAAACACATTCACTATCTTCCCTAAGACATTCAAAGATAGCAAAGTTCTCATCTAAAGCGACTACCACATCGTACAGTGTGTAAGTGTTCAGAGGCTTTGATAAGCAATACCCGCCGTCGCGACCGCGAACACTATGTACAAAACCCGCGTGCTCAAGTTTTTTTAGGATTTTATATGCATACTGATTTGGAATATGTTCCGTCTCACATATTACCCGTACTGTCTTTTTCTCATCTGCAGCCAGGGCCCGTATAGTCCTTATGCCATAGTCACTTTCTTTTGTAAGAAGCATAACTATTCTCTCCTGTGATAGAACATTATTTATTGTTTATATTAATAAGAATATTATACTTGACTATTTATGTCAAGTATAATATTCAAGAAAATTTCAGAAAGTTTTTAGTCCGATTTCAGACAACTTTCGCAGGGTTTACTCCGGTAATGAATCGATTATTTTATCAACAGCGGATATGACATCATCGAAGTCGCCGCTGACCAAATGCCTTGACATACTGCCCATTTGCGAGTTGATTTCAGTTGACCATGGTGATTTTCGCAGCTTGGCTATTATATCCTTGGCTATTTTTATATCCAGTGTTTCGCATGCTGATTTGACGGTAAGCAACTTATCTTTTAGTAGAGAATAGTCAACATCCGATAAATCCCTTTTTTCAAAATCACTTTCCTGTTGAGTGTGTTTTTCTATAACTTCACGTAGGTAATCAATAAATATCGGTGTTTCCTTATACATTGTATCGTGGTTTTTACTCAAGCCGGCTTGTTCCAAATTGCCTGCAAAAGCTGACAGTTCCAGTTCTTTTACATTTAAAAGGGCTGTTTTCGCTCCATGTGTCGTTACTGCGTATAAGCTATAATCATCATCAGTGTAAACGCCTTTCTTTTCCTTAAACTCATCAAGGATCTTGACAGCATTTACTGCGTCAGTAACAAACAACTCTGCCAGATGCGGAGGAACGGTCGGTGAAGCCGGGTCATAATCAGATTGCATATTTGAGCTTGGCATCTGGGCATGTGCGGCTTCAATTACTTCAGGTGGTTGTTTATCACGTACAAACTTCTTTAATACATGGTTCATATACCGAACATCAATAGGCTTGGAGATAAAATCATCAAATCCGTTTTTCAGGAAAATATCCATCTGCCCCAGTACAGCATTTGCGGTCAATGCGACTATTGGCTCTGTGTACCCTGATTCACGGATGATTTTTGTTGCTTCAATGCCGTCCATTTTTGGCATCATATGATCCATAAAAACTATGTCGTAAACATTTCCGTTTATGATTTTTTCGATCGCCAGATAGCCACTTGTTACAGTTTCGATGTCAAGTCCATATGGTGTCAATAAACCTCTTGCAACAAAAAGGTTCGACTCGACATCATCTACGATAAGTACTCTGCCGTAAGGCATCGGTTCGCATATAATACTGGACTTCATGAGTTGCCGCATTCCGCTGATTTGGAATTTCTGAAGCCTTTCAGTCAGTTCTTTGCCTAAAACCTCCGAATCGACTTTTCCTTGCGGTAAACGTACGGATAGTTTGGTTCCCTTGTCAAGTTCGCTGTCAATATGTATCTCACCTTTCATCATACGCACGAGATTTTGTGTAATACTCATGCCAAGTCCCGTACCTGCAATGCTGCGATTGGGATCTAAATGAAAACGAGTATACTCGTCAAATATAGCTGTTACTTCATCCTCTTTCATACCATATCCGGTATCAGTTACTGTAATTATGAGATCTTGTGTACTTTCCTGACCCTCATTTTCTAATGTGAAGGATAGGTTTACTTCTCCTACTTCCGTATATTTAAATGCGTTAGAGAGAAGATTGTTTAGTATTTGCTTGATTCGTAGTTCATCACCTATCAATACTGACGGCAGGTTCTCGTCTATGCTGAGTTTAAACTCGATTTGCTTGCTTTCAACACGCATCAAGTTGAGTGCTACAGTATCATTTATAAGACTTGCAAGATCGTATTTCTCAATCATCAACTCCAGCTTGCCGGCTTCTATCTTAGATAAATCTAAAATGTCATTGATAATATTAAGGAGCAAGTCTCCGGAACTATAGATTGCGATCAACTCTTCATGCACGGTTTTACTTACCTTCTCATTGCGCATGAGGATTTCAGTAAGACCTAATATGACATTCATCGGTGTTCTGATCTCATGACTCATGTTGGCAAGAAATGAGGACTTATATTGGTTGGCGGCATCGGCTTCCATGCGTTTTGCCTCTATTTCTTGTATGCGGTCTTTTAGTGTGGCGACCATGGTCTTCAAAGCACGAACAAGAAGCTCCACTTCTTTACTGCTCTTGATATCTTCTAAATTCACTTCCAGTTCTGTATCTAACTTACCCCCTGCTACGGCGGATGCAAATTCGGTCACTTTACCTATTGGCTTTGCTATTTTTTTGCCTTGACTGCTTGCTATAAGTATCGTTACTGTGATAATCAAAAGTGAACACATAATAACTATCAGTATAACGTTTAATGTTTCTCTGTTCTGCTGTGTCAGGTTTTGAGAAATTGCCCACATCCCAATGATTTCACCGCTATCCGGATCCAAAACAGGCCAAATTGCAACCATGTTTGTTTCTCCAAAAAGCTCATATCTTTCAACTACAGTTTCCCCATTATTAAGAACCCTGTGTGATATTTGCTCATTGTCAAACACTGTACCCACGATACGGTTTCCATCTTCGTCTTTTAGGTTGGTCATATAGCGTGTATCATCATAAAAAATGGAGAAATTTAAGTTTATAAGTCTGTGTATGTTGTCAACATAAGCTTCTGCACCAACATCAATACCGGTGATCAGTATTCCTGCAAAGAAATCGTCTTTATAGATAGGTGAAAAACTGCGTACTGAAAAAGGCACTACTGCAGTCAAATCATAGTAAATTCCTGATGAGACCTCACCGCGTAGTGCGGTAGCCGTCATTGGACGCTCGCTGATGTCATCCCCTGCGATATCTGAATGACCTCTTGCCAGGACAACACCTTGCGCATCGGTTATTATTACAATATCATATTCAAATTGCTGCTTAATAGTTTGTGCATTATCAAGAACGCTATCAATGTCCCTTTCGTATACTGCATCCACCAACTGAGGCATAGTGGCAAGTGCTTGTATTGTTAATCTCAGTTGGTTCTCTTCTTCATCCAGCATATTAGAAACAACAGCTTGCAATGCGTACATATCATCAAGCATTGTCTGTGTAAGAAGTCTGCTCATCATGATAGTACTTATGCATAGTATGATCACACTTGATGCGATGACACCAATTACGGATATAAGGATATATCTGCCGGATATAGATAGTTTCATGTTGTCTTACTTCTCCCTCATTATTACAAACAGACACCCACTTATACTAAAAACACAAGTGGATGTCTATCATATCATATATGAAGCTTTTTTGTCTATTCTATTAATAAACCGTGAACATGTTTTTTAGAACTTACCACTGCGTCCTGAGAAGCCTCCGCTGTTAACTGTTGTGCCGCCGGATGATGAACTTGATTGAATTTTTGTTCTTGTCCGTGTGCGATACAGGAACATGTCTGCTTGAGCAGTTAATTGGAATCCGCCCGGCGGTATGTAGTTGCATGCTGTTTTTGCCATTCTGGCTGTTTTCATTTTTGACTCCCACATTGAGCAGATAGAAAATGCGATGATCAAAGGTATCAAAATAATTATTGCGAGTTTTATCAGGAACGGAAGTCCTTCTCTATTCGGGTCTGTTCCCCTGTCGAATGGCGTGCCGTCTCGAGCTAATGCAAGAAATTCTTCTGCTTTATCCAGATAGGCTGAAAATGCTTCGTATAACTTGTTTTCACCCAATAACGGCAGTATGTGATTATCAAGCATTACGTCTTTGCCGTAATCAGTAAATGCTGTGTTTCCGAACCCACGTGCTATCAGGGAATAGTCTCGCTCCTTAAGGCTGATAAACAGGAGCACTCCACTTCTATCACTCCCATAGCCAAAGTTGTAGTGATTATAGAGGTATTGAGCCCATTCGAATGGGCCATCGTTATCTGTCATTTCGTCAATCATTATGATAGCGACGTCACACCTGTACTTTTCCGTTATAGACTCGGCGCGTGTGTTCAGCCTCTCCCACTGACTGTCTGTGAGGGTGCCGGTTGTATCCGTGACCATAAATAAATCTGCTGCGGAGGCGACGGAGGTTAAACTGAGGGTCATGGAGAGAAGAAGCAATAACGTAATCAAAAATCTTTTCATCATTTCCTGCCTCCTCACATAAAGTAAAGTATCAATGCGAGAATTGCAGCTATCGGTAACGATATCCTTGCAAACCAGCTCCAATACTTCTTCCTATCGACCGGCAGATCCCCGATCATTTTCCCGGTCTGTCCGTTCATGGCGAATAGATAGTTTTGGCCTTCATACTGTGTATAAAGCATCCAGACCGGTAGAAGGGCATATTTTACTTCACCTTTTTTTAAGTTAAAGACTGAGTATTCCGGCACTATAGTTGTGTAGCCTGCTGTTGTAGCCGCAAACATCTGCTCTGTACTTGCTTTGATCCGGTCATTTGCACGATGACCGCAAGTGGCTGCGTCTACGTCGTACTTATCTGCAAGAAATCCCGGCAGATATGCTGTTGAAAACTGCGTCAAATCCCTATAATCGTAGGGTTCTATCGAGTCCATATGAGCGTCGGGCATTTTGCTCGAGCCGTCGACAGGCACTCTTTCGAATCTGACATTGCCTTCACGCACAACTCTGAAATGGTCTGTTTCGGTGATCATGTAGTTTCCTTGTTTATAGCTGCGAACAACAGTACCGCGGAAACGCATGTTTGCGTAGGATTCTCCGTCAAAGAGCCAGAATGGAACATAGATACCTTTTATTTCATCGATATTGTTCTTGTTTGCAAAACAATTCGGCAGGAATTTCTTGCCTTTGTAATGTTGATTTAATGCCGCAACTGCATAGTTTTTGTCAAGTCTGAACGGTATTACAAAGTCCGGTCGCAATACACCGGCAAACTGCCCCGGCACAACGGTCGGGTTACCGCAGTATGGGCATGATGTTGCAGCTGTAGTAGCGTCACAAATGATTTCAGCAGCGCATGAGGGGCATATGTAACCCCTCATGTTTGCAGCTTCTTCTTCGCTCCACTGACTACCTGCCATCGATAGATCCCATTGAGGTTCGACCCCGGCTGCTGCGGCTGCCTGTTCTTTGTCGGCAAAAAGTTGCTCGATTACATCCACAGCGAAAACGGTGCTGCAGTAATCGCACACCAACTGTCCTGAGCCACCGTCGAATCTCAGCGGTCCGTTACAGTTCGGGCATTGATAATTTGTTACCTGTGTCGACATGAGTCCACCCTCTCTTTCGGGTTAGTCTTATTAACTATTTCACTGTTAGCGTATTCAATAACGGCATTACGTCGTCAAGGTTTTTTGTGCCTCTAGTTATCAACTCAAAATGTCCCTCACCGTTTATATCAAGCGGACCGCCGCCTCGTGAAGTAAATAGCCAGAACATTTCCCATCTATCACTATAGAGCACCACGAACTCCTGGCCGTTTATGGTTACATTGTCAAGTTCTTCAATGTCATCACTATATACCGAATTGTTGAAATACTCATCTATCGGTTCGGTAAGAGGTTTTGATGACGATGACTTTGTCTCGATTCGCATATCGCCTTTCCGTAATTCATAAGTATGCCACATAAAAGATGCTCCTGAAACTTCCCAACCATCTGTCGGAGTGAGCGAAAAGATTTCGTTATCGATCGGTTGTACTTCGAATCGCGGTTCATCCAGTATTTCACCCGGAAAACTAAATGTGTTGAGGATCGCTTTTATATCCTCTCGTTCAATCAAGCTCAAGCTCATTTCCCTGACATCATCATCTTCTTCAATGCTGTTTGGGAAAACAAGGATCATCCTGCTGGCAATCTGAGTTATTGCAGGAAATATAAAAGAAGCAACATGCTGAGCATTTACGATCCCGTCAAGTCCACCAAGTGTCACAGGTTCAGCTCTCAGGTCCATTTTTCCTCTTACTGCCATGCCAAATGTTTTATAAGTGGAAGCGCTATTATAGAAATCCGTATAACCAACAATGATATTAAAATCATCCCCGACTAAAAGAGCTCTTTGGAACTTAACATTGTTGTCACTTTGTATTATCACACCGAGTAGTTCTCTAAAATCATCATCTGCCATCAAGGAATCATCCTCAGCACCCGGCTCGGCGATAAAAACTTCAACGCTGCCATCATCCGGATAGCTGAAGACTATATCGCCGAAATCTGCATCCGTTATTTCGACAGTCGTCATTCCGTCCGGTATCAGTTCCGGGGTTGGCGCTGGTTCCGGTGTCGGTTCCGGGGTTGCTTCGGTTTTTGGTTCATCTACGACAGGTGTGGGAGGTTCTTCTTCGCTGCCGCATGCAGCGAGTATTGAAAAACTAAGCATAAGTGCGAGTAATATAGCTATTGACTTTTTCATTATGATTCCTCCAAATAATAATTAGTTAAGTCTATGTTTATAATCTTTACATCAAACTCAATCCGTACTCTGGATTGCCACGTCGCTTTGCTCCTCGCAATGACGGAGGTACGGTAGGTACTCTGGATTGCCGCGTCGCTTTGCTCCTCGCAATGACGGAGGTACCTGTTAAGCAAGCATTGCGCCGCCGCAGTATTCGCAGCAGCCTTGCGCATCCGGGATGCATGATGCACTGCACAGCGGGCAGATTTGTGCGGTTTTAGGTTTTGCTGCTACGTTGGCTCGTACACCTTGCCGTACTTTCGTCAACGCAGTCTTTATTTCATTACCCAAGGCTTCGGCTTGACGGTATTCATTACTTTTTCGCCCTATGTCCGCTGTTCCGGTCATTGCATTACGTGCTCCTGTTGTTTCCACTTCGACCGATTTGCTGAGAGGGAACTTGATTTCGTTGAAATACGGACTGTTTACATGGATTATCATATTGTGTGTAAATGTGTATTTATACTTGGGTGGGGTAAAACTTACTTCCTTGCCGTCCGGCATCTTGCGCTTTACTTCCCTGCTGCTTTCCTGAACTTCTACATTGCAGCCGGTGACTTGTGAGAAGTCCATGATATCAGCGTTGTCGTCAGTTAAACGCTTTGCACTTGATACTGCAAACTTCCCTGCATCTTCATCCAGAAATACCTTTGTTACCAGACCGAGTGTCTTTGTCGTGTTGAATGCCGCAACCGCTTCTTTGTTTTTCTCACGGTACTCAAGCTGTTCGTTGATATCCGCAACAGTACTTCTTCTGCGTTCGCTGAAAAACGGTGATAATTGCTTTGCGCAGTCTTTACAGCAGTTGCCGTCGTCAAGCTTGCGGTTTCCGAGCATACCGATTTTCCCACCGCAAATATCGCATTGTTTTTTACCAAATAATCCCATTTTTGCATCCTCCTTTTTTATAGTTGATATTTACTTATACAAGGTCGCCATCGTCAAACGGGTCTGCACATTCCGGGCAGAACTTCGGTGGTTTAGTTGGGTCTTCAGGCTCCCAACCGCATTTATCGCATTTATATTGAGGGCAACCTTCAGGCTTTTGTCCACCGCAATCCATACAGAACTTACCTTTATTGATCACACCGCATTTGCATGTCCAGCCTGTGCACTCCTGTGGCTGCGGTTTTCCGCATTCAGCGCAGAACTTGCCTGTATTATTTGTATGTCCGCACGGGCATGCCCATCCGGAAGACGGCTGCGTTTTTCCGCATTCGGCGCAGAATTTGCCGGTATTACCTGCATGCCCGCAAGAGCATACCCATCCTGCCGGAGCAGGTACCTGTTGTTGTGCCTGCTGTTGTTGTTGTTGCTGTCCGATCGCAAACAGGTTTTGCGCATTCATACCACCTGCGTTTCCTGCCATGTTCATACCGGCAAACGCCATCATCGGACCGGTTGCTTCGTTGCTTGCTGCTGCTCTCATTGCATCAGCTTGTGCACCAACGAGCGTTGCCGCTGCCATAGTCGGGTCACGCATGACTGCACTTTTTTGCAAGTCCTTGATTATTTTCTCGTCTTCCTCGGATGCTTTGACCGATGAAACGCCAAAGGAGATGATTTCAAGACCGCGCAAATCACGCCACTTGTTTGAAAGAACTTCGTTTAAGGCATCAGCAATTTCTGAGGTATGCCCGGGTAGTGCTGAATAACGGATACCCATTGCCGAAATTCTCGCAAATGCAGGCTGCAGGGCGGTCATCAGTTCGGTTTTAAGCTGACCATCTATTTGGTCACGTTTATATGCGTTATCCACATTTCCGCTGACATTTGTGTAGAACAAGATTGGATTAACTATCTTGTAACTGTACTCACCGAAGCAGCGAATTGCGATGTCCATGTCCAAGCCGATATTAGTATCGACTACCCTGAATGGTACAGGTGAGGGTGTTCCGTATTTATTACCAACAAGCTCTTTAGTGTTGAAGTAATAAACACGCTGATCTTTTGGTGGCTCGCCTCCGAAGGTGAAGCGTTTTCCTATGCTGCCCATTACAGCCGGGATCGTCTCGCTCAGTCCGCCTGAGAAAAGCGACGGTTCTGTTGACTGGTCATACTCATACTCACCGGGCTCTGCGCAGATATCTACGACCTTGCCTTGTTCTACAATGATCATACATTGACCATCTGCTACTGCAATGATCGAACCCTGAGAAATGATATTGTCGCTTCCCTTTGTGTTTGAACTGCGCCCTCCGGCTCGTTTTTTTCCTTTTGTTAGCAGTACATCAACAGGCAGTGACTCACAATAGAAGTAGTCCAGCCATTGATCAGCCATCACACCTCCGGCTGCTCCTAACGCTGCTTTTATAAGACCCATAATTTATTCATTCCTTTCTTAGTAATTTCAATAAAAAAACACAGGAGAAAACCATCCCCTGTGCTATCTTCTATACGCATAACAACACCACCTTTTCGTGATTGTATGCGAACATTATATTGTGTTTATTCTGACTCCGCCCTACCCGTAGCGGGTAGTTTTTCCCATAATCAAAAATCGGCGGTCATCGATGCTCTCCGCAGTAGTGTCTCTACCCTTTTTAGAAAGGTTTGAAGATCGTGTGGTTTTGTTAAATAATCGTCACCTCCGGCTTCAAGTCCTTTGATTATGTCTTTTGGGGTGCCCATTGCAGTCAATACGAGAACCGGGATATTTGAGTTGCTTCTTACTTCATGAAGCAGATCCAGTCCGTTACCGTCAGGAAGTTGAATATCAAGGATAATTGCGCGTGGTTGTTCTTCTGACATGATCACTCGCGCTTCTTTCAGCGTAAAGGCTTGTCGAAGTGCATA